>LSQX01176981.1_pt3 | contig 29042 bp, 19 predicted proteins | sample 654561 | NCBI WGS metagenome assembly LSQX01 (sample SAMN04489861, study PRJNA283612) | anaerobic digester metagenome | isolation source: 4 biogas reactors fed with cattle manure at either 37C or 55C with and... | place: Denmark: Kongens Lyngby | collected 2014 | reverse complement strand
TTGACGCAACAGTTTTAACAGAAGCCGGCTATGTTGGTGAAGATATAGAAAGTTTGCTTGTGAGATTATTGCAAGCCGCAGACTTTGACGTAAAAGCCGCTGAAAGAGGAATAGTATTTATTGATGAAATAGATAAAATAGCCCGCAAAAGCGATAATCCAAGTATTACTAGAGATGTTTCAGGAGAAGGAGTTCAGCAAGGATTACTAAAACTTTTAGAGGGCTCAGTTGTAAATGTTCCACCTCAAGGCGGACGTAAACATCCTGAACAAAAAATGATTGCTGTTGATACAAAAAATATTTTATTTGTTTGCGGTGGTGCTTTTGATGGAGTAAACAGACATATTGCAAAAAGAATTAATACCCAAGTAATTGGCTATGGAAAAGAAAAGCAAGAAGAAAGAATAGATAAAAACAATTTAATTCAATATGTAATTCCGGACGATATTCGTAAATATGGTTTAATCCCCGAAATAGTAGGGAGATTACCGGTTTTAGCTCATTTAAACCCACTAGATAGAGATGCTTTAAGGCAAATTTTAACTGAGCCTAAAAACTCAATTATCAAGCAGTACGAAAAGCTGTTTGAAATGGATGGAATTACATTAATTTTTAAAGATGAGGCACTTGATTATATTGTAGATCAGGCTATAAAATTTAAACTTGGAGCAAGAGGATTAAGGTCTATTTGTGAATCTATTATGTTAGAAGCTATGTATGAATTTCCTTCACAAAATATTAAAGAATTTGTACTTGATAAAAATTATGCTGAAAACAAATTAGATAAAACTGTAAGTACAAAATTTAAGTCTGCTTGATAAACTTACTTTTTCCCTTTATAAATTTTAACTGCTCCACACATAAGATTTTTTACTTTTACTGTTTCCGCACTTTTTTGCAACATACGCTAAGTTTCTTATAATCAGGCACAATTATTGTATTTGGGTGCAGCAACGCTGTAACAGAGAAAGTTTTTATGAAATTTAATTCTTTGATTGTTAGAAATATTTTATAAGATTGTAGTATTTGTTACAAAAAAAAAGGCTGTTTTACTTTTGAAACAGCCTTTTTTAAAATATAAATTTTTTAATTTTTTATGAATTTCCCTTTAGATATTTCATGAACATCATTACCAATTATATAGTAATACACTCCAGAACTTAAAGAAGAAATATTTAAAGAACTTTCGTTAGAATTAATATCGCTTTCAAAAACTTTTCTTCCCGAAATATCAATAATTGTTATGTTATAAGCCTTATCAACATCAAAATTAAGAACAATATTTAATTTGTCATTTGCTGGATTTGGATATACAAATGCTGAATTATTTATATCATTATTGATAGTTCTTTTCTGATTATTTGTACCTTGTCCTTTTTTTAGATTTGGTAAAGGTTCTTCATCAATTAAATCAAGACAGTTATTATAGAAGAAGCATAAAATACTATTAGCTATTGCTGATGAAAATCCATCAGTAGCGGTTCTAATTGATTCTAATAGAGTAATCTCTTCTTGTGTTAATTGATTCCAATTTCTGTCAGATAAATGAACATTTTCTCTTAATAAAAATAATTCGTTAAAATTATAATATTCTATGAACTCATTTGTATCAAACTCAAACATATTTGGAATGTCTAATAGTAAGCTTCTAGCTAAGTCATATTCACCATAAGAACAAAAATCATTTACAAGTGAGTATTTTGAAATTGGCTTATCTACAACTTCATACCAGTTGCGTAACTCTGTTGTGTACATTATAGAATCCATAAGCAGTTCAGAAATTTTTCTATCACTTATATCAGCCATAAGTCTGCTTATTGAATTAATCTCTTCTAACATGATATTTGCAGCTATAGTAATTTCCGAATTAGCGTTATTTAAATCATCTAGCGATAAGTTGTCATAACCAGAATTGTGAAAATCTGTAATTAATGTTTCATATTGAGATTTTAATTCTTCATAAGTAGTTAAATCATAAGCATCGTTTGAACCACCAGGGGCAATTGATTTTGGCATGAAAACTACTGGAAAATCACACAATGTTGATGCACATGAGTTAGTATTTGCAGTATTATATTTTGTGATGTTTGCACTAATTTTTGGAGGAGACAATGGATCGTGACTACCTGTATTGCTGTAGTGATAAACTATATTACTTTGTGAGCTATATGCAGAATAAAAAGTCATATTTGGATTAAATGAGAAATTGTTATCAGCACCTCTAGAGGGAATACCTTGCCAACTTTTTATTGGACCACTATATTTAAAAATGTTTCTATCAACAGATTCAAATTGATTACATTGAAACTGTAATCCAGTACCATTAGGAGTGTTTTCGCCACAAACTCCCCAACATAAGATACCGTACATAAGATTTTGAAAATTGTTTCTATAAATTATATTTTCAGCAATACCTATTGAAGTAGCAGAAATTCCACGTGGTTGAAATCCAGAAGGCAATGAAGAATAAATAGAGTACATGTTGTTTTCTTCTACTGTGAAGCCAGAACATGAGTTTAAGTAAATTCCATTTGGATAACTATTGGGATAATTACCATATGTGGAAATGTCAAAATTTGATTTTGTTATAAAACAATTATTAACACCTTCATTATATATACTACAATAGTTATTGGTAAAATTACTTTCACTTATAGTAAAGCTATAATTACTTCCTGAGTTTGTGGCGAAAACACCATAATATAATCCCTGAAATGTTGAACGTATTGGTGTTTCTAAACAGGTACAAGTTTGTATATCATAAAAACCAGGACATTCCTCTGTAACAATAAATCCTGCACTAGCAGTATAAATACCTTTTCCTCTGTTAGTAGAATTTGGTGAGAAAGATGTTTCATTTTTAAAATTACAGCCTTTGAAAGGAATTTTATTAACATCCCACATAGTTACATGGTTTGCAAAAGTATAACCATGTTGTGAAAACAAATTGTCGTTGTTAATAGTAAAAGTACATTTTGTAAAATAACTTACATTGCTTATTTCAATGCCACTTGTATTATGATTAGAATATGACATGAACTCAATTGAGCGTAAATTATTTCTAAAAGTACTATTTGACGCTTTAATTATTCCTCCACTAGTGTTGTAGTCGCTACCATCCCAAGTGCTGATTGCATTTTTTGCATGTTCAATTACTGCGTTATTTTTAAGTTCAATGGTGCCTTGATATTGACTTATTTGACGAGCATTTGAATTACCCCACACTTGAATTCCAACCCATAAATCATTACAGGTTTTGGTTATTGTTGTTCCATCAATAATTAATTTTCCACCTTGTTTTATTATAATTTTACCTATTTCTGTTAGCGCAATTTGAGAGTTGATGAAGTTCGCAGTTACACCAGATTCTATAATCATATCTTTTTTTAGTACAAAATTCCCATTAACAATAGTAGTAGAAGAAGACATGACTAAATTATCTTCGTGAGTGAAGACAGGTAATTCCTCGCATTCGCAAATTATAGCTCCATTGCCCGTAAATGGATAATTACACGGTCCAAAACATGTGGAGGATTGAATTAATAATTGTGGATTCAAACCGGAAATTGCGTCACCTGATATGTTTATCAAACTGCTTGGATCTTGTAAAGTAATATTTGCACCATCTTCAATGCAAATGAATGCTCCAGACTCAACTTCGATAGATGATGTCCCTTTGAGAATTACATTTGAGTTTTCTCGTATAAAAAGAGTTCCACCAGATCTAATCTTTAGCTTTGAACCTGTGTTTATTATGAGTTGTCCATAATCTGCATCTATCATTAATAATGATCCATCGCCGATTTCAAGTTCAGCCTTTTTAGAACCATTTATGTGACCTAATTCCAATTTTCCATTCCGAATCAACATTTGATTTCCTCCACAAGTATAAAAATACCCTACTGTTGCATTGCCACAAGTATAGTTGTATCCATTGTTTAAATATAAATTAGTAACTCTATTACAACCGTTTTGATAAACACCTATCCAGTAATTGTCTGTCAAAGCTAACGAAGTGTTTGGGCAGGCATAAAAGTAATAATCTTGTATTGAATTTTCATTCAACTTGTTTACTTTATATGTATCTGTCCAACTTACAGTTGAAAAAGGTATCTCTACACGTATTGTTCCTTGCTCAGATTTGTTTTTAATTACAAAAAGTTCATCAGAGGATAAATTGCCTATACTAATTCCATTTATAAAATCGTCAATATTCCAAATTACTCTATTTTCAAGAAATGTACGGCTTATATCTGCCTTATCCTTACAATCAGTAAACTGCGATAAAAAACTATTGTAATAGTGTCCTATATTACGTAAATTTTCCATATCTGCGGGTGTATTAATCATTTGTAAAGGAGCGCAGATTTGAGCAAGGCTAAATTCAACATTATCAATAGAATTCCAGCTCCCATAATCATTCCAACCATGGACAGAAGGGTCTGTGGGCATTGTGTTAGGTAAGCCTTTATTTGGACCGTCCCACAAATCGTATATTGCACGTGCAATATAATATTCGGAACGATAACCGTTATTTATATTGTTAACATAAGTTGAAGGTGGTTTTATTTCATAATATTCCGAAAAACGACTTTTACCATATTCATTATCTTCTACGTAATATGCAGCATCAAGTATCATTTCAATTGCATTTGCCCAACCTTCAATCCATGCCAATAATCCAGTATTTTCTTTTGTCCAGCTATGAGCATTAACCCCTTCTTCTCCGTAAGGTATTTTCATGTTATTATTTTGTAATTTATACATTATACAATGACCAAATTCATGTCGAGTAACATCTTCTAATGAACCATCACCAGTTTCAAGATGAATTACAGGAATATCTACAGTATATACATTAGCCCAACTACCCATAGCATTGATTTTTATCTTAACATTTGGCGATAAATAAACAGATTCTTGTGTAAAATATTTATATGCTTTCCTAACCCAGTGTACAGCTCTAAATGCATCATTAGTTGATTTTGCTTTTTTAAAAAGATCTATATCTTTTATTATTGTTCCTGCATTAGTACCACAACTACAAAGTTCGTATCGTTCTCTATGAACAATAGTATTGCTTATTGACCTTATTTGATATACACCATTATCTTCTGCATATAATTTTAAATATAATTCTATTTCGCTTCCTTCAAGAATTGACTGTGATTTAGAATAAGTAATTGAATAATAGCCGTTTTCATCTGTAAAAGTTTCTCCAAAAGGCTCGTCGTATATTGCATCTTTTTCCATAAGTCGTACCCTAATGCCTGCAAGTCCAAAAGTAGGAGAGCCAAAGCCGTTTTCTACCGTAGTTGTTATTCTTCCCTTAACTGTTCCTGTAAATTTTTTACGCCCGCCTGTTGCATATTTTATTGGAGAATCATCAAAATCCTTATAATACAAAAGCGAATCTTCTGGTACAGGTTTCATCAAAATGGTATATGCTAAACCGTCAATTTCTACTTCTCTGAAATTATCAACCCACCAATCATTCCAGTTTGAACTATCTCGCATATATAAAGAAAAATCTGTTATATTGCTTTCAGGAATACTGTCAGATGGGATATATACTCTTGTTTTTCCTGGAAAATCATCCTGATTTATCCAACGCCTTGGTAAAGAATAATAATCTTCAAGATTCCATATTTCTATTGTATTATATGGAGTAAAATATATTTTAGCTGCTATTGTTGTATAAGAGTTTGCTGAGTCTTTTAAATGATAAAATATTTTTAGTTGAAAATCTTGGGGATAATAAGGTAAATTTACAGTATCTGGTATAGTCAAATATATTGATAAAATAATGCTATCACAAGGAGTATACAATTGCCCAATGATATTGGTGGCAACATTAGCTGTCCAATTGTGAGGTAATTGATATGATAGACTATCAATAATAATACTATCCATACAATATAGATTTTGGGTTAATTCAAAACTGCTAGAAAGCTGTTGATGTTCAAAATTATTTGTAAACCCAAAAAATGGATTATTATAAGGAAAATCTCGTACTCTGCTTTGGGCAAATAAAACATTAGTTATTAACATAAAAAATGCGATAATAATCTGATTGATCAGTAAATTTCTAATTTTCATAATTTTCAACATTATATCTTATTAAATTTTTCACACTCACTTTTGTAGTATCAGAATAGTCTTCAATTCGTACTAGTCCAATATGTTTTGCCCAATATAGTTTCATTAGAGTTTCTTCAGGTATAGTTTCGGCTGTTAATAAAAACATTTTAACATTTTCATAAACAATCTCATTACATTTATAGTTTTGATAAATCAATTCAAATTTTGAATAGAAATATGGCGAATTAAATCCTCCCAAATATTTTTCTCCAATACTTCCATTATGAAAAGAATAATATTTATATTGTGACGCATTGCTACTCACTTCATCCATGTAATACCAAATAGGTTTCTGATTATCAAACTCTGCATCAAAGCCAGGACGTATTATAGTATTATATAAATTGTTTGTATTATTATTTTGTACGTATGTAGAATAAGTATAGGTCTCCCAAGCGTCAGTTGTACCACCTCCTTTACCAGAAGTAAAGTATGGGTTTGTTTCTATTACAATACTATCGGTTTCTAAAGTGGCAGAGTCTTGGTATATCCAATAACTACCTTGTTTAAAAAGGCAATAATCTTTTGTCTCTTGGTCAATATGTATTGTTTTCCCAGAAGAGTCGCATCCATAATAAAAAAGTGCAACTGCGATTATAATTAAAAATAATTTTATTCTATTCATAATATTTAAAACAATCAAAATTAACATATTTTTTTTCAAACACTACAGCATCATCAACTTTATCAATTATTGCGATAAAGCGAACAGTTTTAGAATCGCAAAGTTGAGCAGTACTTCCAACAATATTAACTTGAAGGACAAAATTATTACTATCATTTGAATAAATGTTGTACGACAACTCACTTATAGCAGTATTTGAGTAAGCTGTACCTTTGAAAAATAGCAGTGTTTTTATTTCGAAAATAGTATCATCAAACTCAAAACTACAATTGTTTATAATTTCATTTAAATCAGTTTTTGAGTTAATTACAAGCACTTTTTCTGCTACCAAAAAGTCCCAGACCCATATATTTTCTATTTCTATCTCTTGAAACTCAATTTGACTATTATGGTTTTTGTTAAAAGACTTTGTTGTTGAATTAGTCTCTTTTTCACATGAAATGAAAAGGCAAAATAATAAAAATAACAAAGTAACTAAAACAAACAAATTCCTCATAAACTCTTTTTTAAATTTAAAACATATTTTATAAAATTTTCAAAAGTAAAGGTATTGATTTTTATTTACTTGTGCTAGTATTTTCTTTATTTATATTAACTAGTAGTAAAATTAGATAAAAGAATTTAACTTGTCGAGTAAGCTTGATCGTTTTTGCAAATTTAATTTTCTGCTTTTTATAAATATTCTCTGTTTTCGCATTTTTTGCAACATGCGCTAAGCTCCTGATAATCAGGCATGGTCATTGTGTTTGGGTGCTACAACACTGAAAACAGAAAGTAAATTAGACCAAACTGCAATAACAAGATTCAAATCTGCTTAAAAAATGTATTTTTTAGCTTTATAAATTTTAACTGCTCCACACATAAGATTTTTTTCTTTTATTTCAGAAAAGCCTGCTTGTTTAAGTTTTTTAGTTACATTAATATTATTAGCAAAATCAACAATTGATTCAGAAAGATATTTATAGGCTTGCTTATCTTTTGAAATAACTCTTCCGAAAAAAGGAATAATTAATTTTAAATATAGTTTAAATCCTAGTTTGCAAAATAAATTTTTTGGTAAAGAAAATTCCATAATTGATAGACAAGCATTTTTCTTTGAAACTCGATAAAACTCTTTAAATGCCTCGTCAATATTAGTAAAATTTCTGATACCAAAAGATACAGTAATTAAGTTTATGCTATTATCTTCTAAACTTAAATTTTCGGCTTTTGAAATAATAAATTCAGCTTCGGGGAATTTTTCTCTTGCAATTTCTAACATTTTTTTTGATGGATCTATGGCTATATACTTTTTGGCTTTTAATTTTTCAAGTTCTACTAATAAATCACCTGTTCCGCTTGCTACATCAAGAATTATCTCATAATTATCATCAGCAAGTAAATTTACAAACTTTTTTCTCCAGATTTTATCAAAACTAAAAGATAAGCTATGATTGAGTTTATCATAAGTTTGTGCAATTGTATCAAACATTTCAGGTGTATTTTCTTTTTTCATTAGCTAGAAAAAAAGAGCCTTTTTACAGGCTCTATTTAATATTTATCTTTTCTTTTGTTGTTTTAATTTTTGTTGTTGGGCACGTTGAGCTTCTTCTATGCGTTGTTGCCATTTTGATTTTGCCTTTGGTGGTTTTTTCTTATTTGTCTCCATTTGGTTTAATAATTTTTTCTCATCAATAATAAACTTTTGAATTACTAAAGTTTGTAAAATAGTAATTAAGTTGGCAAGAAAATAATAATAACTCAAGCCTGAGGAATATTTATTAAACCAAAATATCATCATTACAGGCATAAAATACATCATCATTTTCATTCCAGGCATAGCATTAGTTTGAGCTTGGTTTCTGCTTGTCATCCAAGTGGAAATAAGCATTGAAGCAGCCATTAATAAAGTAAATAATGAAATATGATTTCCATAAAAGCTAGATATCAGAGGTATTTGTGTTGACCATTCAAGTATTGAGTCATAAGAAGATAAATCTTTTGCCCACAAGAAACTTTGTTGACGCAACTCAATTGAAGCCGGAAAAAACCTAAACATTGCAATTAAAATCGGAAATTGTATAAGCATAGGTAAACAACCACCCATAGGGCTAGCTCCGGCTCTTTTATATAAAGCCATTACAGCTTGTTGTTTTTCCATTTCTTTACCTTTTGGGTATTTTTCGTTTAGTGCATCAACTTGTGGTTTTAAAACTCTCATTTTTGCTGTTGACAAATATGATTTATAAGTTAGGGGGAATAAACCTATTTTAATTATAAGAGTTAAAAGCAATATTATAAGACCATAACTATTTATAAAACTACCAAGCCAATTAAAAATAGGAATAATTATCCATCTATTTACCCAGCCAAATATTCCCCAACCAAGCGGCACTAATTTTTCAAGTTTTAAGTCATATTTTTTTAAAGTAGAAAATTTATTTGGTCCAAAATACATTTTAAAACCTGTTGTTTGTTTTTCGGAATTTTCTAATGTAAATGAAAATGTAGAGCTAAAAGATTTTAAATACTTTCCTGTTGGATCATCAATTTTTTCAGAACTTACAATTGGTGAAGATAAATTATTATCAGCTATAATAACAGAAGAGAAAAACTGCTGTTTATAAGCAATCCAATCGGCCGAACCGCTTGTTCTAAAATCATCTTTTGCTTTAGTTGCAGTTAATGATTCTATATCCTTGCCTATTTTTAAATATATAGATGTGTTATTATTTTCCCAATCTATACCTCTTTCTAAACTAGGGACGTTTACTTGCCATCTAAAATTAGCATAAGAATTAGGAATTTCATTAATTTCATTTTGCAATCCCACAAAATTTATATCAAAATCTAACATATACTCGTCAGGATAAACAGTATATAAAAATTCTATATACTTTTCTTCCGTAGCTTGCAAACGCATAGCAAGTTTCATTTCTTTATCCATTACTTTGATTGTATCTGTCTCGCTTATAGGCACAAAATACATATCATTAGTGATTATAGATTTTCCTGAGATAAATAATTCTAAACCAAAAACCGATAAAGAATCGTTTGTGTATAAAATAAGCGGGTCTTGATGAAAGGTTTTATAATTCTTTAACTCTACAGAGGCAATTTTACCACCTTGATTTGATATTTTCACAATCATTTTTTGATTTTCTATAATTGTAAAGCCATCTTCTTTATTATCAAAAGTATTTGCAAATATTCCGTATTGTTCTTCAAGATTAAGATTAGTTAAAGAATCTAATTCTTCTTGAGAAAATTTTTCAATTATGCTAATTTTTTCTTTTTTTTCTGCTGTTTCAATACTATCTTGTATAGCAATTTGTAATAGAGCCAGTGAGTCTTCTTTAATTTTTACTTGTGCTATAGAATCTTGCATTCTTTGTCTTTCAGCCAATTGCTCTTTGCTTGGTTTTGTAATATACATATAACCAATCAATAAAGCTCCTATTATCAATAATCCTATTACTGTATTTTTATCCATTTTTTAAACTTCTAATTTTTATTTTTTATTTTAAAATCAACAGCTGCCTTAATAAAATCTACAAAAAGAGGGTGTGGATTTATAACCGTACTTTTATATTCAGGATGAAATTGAACTCCGACAAACCAAGGGTGTTCAGGAATTTCAATAATTTCAACAAGTTGGGTTTCAAGATTAACTCCAGTTGCTATCAAACCAGCCTTAGAAAAAGCTTCTTTATATATATTATTAAATTCGTATCTATGTCTATGTCTTTCTTTTATTTTTAAGCTAGAATAGGCCTTATATGCTTTTGAATTTTTAGATAATTTACAAGAATATGAACCTAAACGCATTGTACCACCTTTTTCATTAACCAATTTTTGTTCTTCCATAAGACTTATAACAGGATTTTTACAAGTTCTATCCATTTCTATAGAGTTTGCATCTTCAAGATTAAGAACATTTTGGGCAAATTCAATAATTGCTACTTGCATTCCTAGGCAAATTCCGAAAAATGGTATTTTATTTTCTCGTGCATATTTTGCTGCTAAAATTTTTCCTTCTATACCTCTATGTCCAAAACCAGGAGCAACAAGTATTCCGTCTATATTTTTAAAGAATTCCTGACTAGACTTTTCATTTACATCTTCAGCTTGAATATAATTAATCTTTACTTTTGTTTCGCAAAACGCACCTGCATGTATAAACGCCTCATTTATAGACTTATATGCATCTTTTAAATCAACATATTTTCCAACTAAAGCAAGTTCTATAAAGCGTTTTGGGTTTTTATATTTTTTCAAAAAGTCTTTCCAAGCTTTTAATTGAGGTTTTTCACCAATAGTAATTCCAAAATGAGACAAAACAAATTCATCTAGTTTCTCTTTTTGCATTTCTAATGGAACTTCATAAATAGTGCTTAGATCTCTTGATTCTACAACAGCTTCTTTTTGAACATTACAAAAATTTGCTACTTTTATTTTAATATCGCTTGTTAGAGGCTGCGCTGTTCTAAGCACCAACATATCTGGTTGCACTCCGGCTTCTAAAAGTGTTTTTACAGAATGTTGGGTTGGTTTTGTTTTTAACTCTCCGCTTGCAGCTAAATACGGCACAAGTGTTAAATGAATAACCATACACCTGTTTTTCAACTCCCATCTAAATTGTCGAACTGCTTCTATATAAGGTAATGACTCAATATCGCCAACAGTTCCTCCAATTTCTGTAATAACAAAGTCGTATTTTCCTCTAGCGCTTAAAAGTTTTACTCTTCTTTTAATTTCGTCTGTAATATGAGGAATTATTTGTACAGTTTTCCCAAGATATTCTCCTCGTCTTTCTTTGTTTATTACTTCTTGATAAATTCTGCCTGTAGTAACACTATTAGCTTGCGAAGTATAAATATTTAAAAATCTTTCGTAATGTCCAAGGTCTAAATCGGTTTCGGCACCATCTTCAGTTACATAACACTCTCCGTGTTCAAAAGGATTTAAAGTTCCGGGATCAACATTTATGTAAGGATCTAATTTTTGAATACTTACAGTAAAACCACGTGCTTGCAATAACTTGGCTAAAGAAGCAGAAATTATTCCTTTGCCTAAAGAAGATGTTACGCCACCTGTTACAAAAATAAATTTAGTATTAGCCATTGCAAAAATTTAAAAAGTAAAACTCAAGCCAAAGCTAGGCATAATTGGGAGCTGATCCACTCTGTTGTGGTCCACTCTGTCAAAATAAAAAATATTTTTTCTATTATAAACATTAGTTACTCCTAAATTAAGCTCTAACCTAGTATATTTATTAAAACTTATTATTTTATTTATCGTTAAATCTAATCTATGATAATAAGGTAAACGTCCTGTATTTAAGTCGCCATAAATAACTCCTAATGAACCATTTGTTTGCCAATAAGGATGATTTAAACTATGATAAAAATCTGTTTCTTCAAAAAATCCAGCAGTTTGGGTAAATGGAAAACCTGAGCCTAAATTCCATCTTGCACTAAGATTCCACGATTGATCTTTTCCAAATTTATATGTAGTTACTAAATTTATATTATGCCTTCTATCATAATGAGGGCTATATAATTGGAATCCATCATCACGTTTTACCCAACCTATAGAATACACAAACCAAATATAAACATCTTTTTGGTCATATTTTAACAAAAAATCAAGTCCGTAAGCATAGCCTGTTTCAATTAAGAAATCTTTTTTCAAATAATCTGGTATGCTACTATTTATTGGGCTATCGTTATAAACCTTATTTCTATTAATTGTTGAAAGTTGGGAAAAATTCTTTAAATACCCTTCAAGATTAATATCAATTTTATTAGTAATATCTATTTCAGTTCCAAAAATTATATGTTCAGATTTTTGTAATTTATGTGTTAGCTCTTTTTCTCTAAAAGAACTTGGCAAGTTTAAATCACCGCTAAGAAAACCATAAAAAAGATTAACGACATCTCTATCACTATTTGCTGCAACTAAATTTTGAGAATATAAACCTGCAGCAAGCTTTAATCTTATTTTTTCGCTTAGATTATATTTAATTCCTAATCTAGGTTCAGGCGAAATCTCGCTCATAGACGCAAAATATTGAACTCTAAAGCCTGGTTCTATCAACAAACTTCCAAGATTTATTTTATATTTTAAATAAGCGGCTAATTCTGTTGTATTTTCCTCTTGTCTCAATTCTCTGCCAATAGAATTATGAAAAACATAATCAGTATTAAAACCTAAAGTTTCTATTCCCCAAACAAACTGGTTTTTACCCAAGAAATACAAAAAATCTAAGCCAAAATTATATCCTCTAATTCCGCTATTACTAGGTAAATTATCAAGGGTTTGTAAGCCAATTTTATAATCAGAAAATGAAAAGTTGGATTTTATCATAACAGTAGAGCCGGACGGAACAACAGAAACATTTGCTCCTATTCCAAAAGAATCCCAACCAAGCTGGCTAAGTCCTTGATAACTAACTCTATCATTAAACTTAAATCCAAATAAATTTATTTTACTGCCTTCAGGCGAACTCAGGCTTATTTTTCCATATAAATCGGTATAATTAAAAGGCAAACCTTCACCGTCATTTATATAGGTATAAAGAAGTTTTGAAGATTGCTCAAGAAAAGATGTTTTTCCGGAAAATATATAAGACAAACTAGCTTTATCTTCGCTATATTTAATAATAGGTCCTTCTAATAATAGTTTAGTTCCAAAACTGCTAGCGCTTAGTTTTCCTCCAAAGCGTCTTGAATTTCCTTCTCTCATAGAAATATCCATTACTGAAGAAATTCTGCCTCCATATTCTGAATTATATCCGCCTGTATAAATATCTGCATTTCTAATTATATCAGAATCAAAAACTGAAAACAGTCCAATTGAATGAAATGGATTATAGATAGTCATTCCGTCTAAAAGCACTAAATTTTGGATATTTGACCCACCACGAATATAAAGCTGCCCACCTTGGTCGCCTGTAAAAGTAACTCCGGGCACAACTTGCAAATACTGTGCTATATCGGGTTCGCCACCAACTGATGGGAGTTGTTTTATCTGTGTTGGCGAAACTTTAACTATTGAAATTCTGGTTTGCGTTTTCATCTCTTGCCTTTCTGCCGAAACAATAGTTTCATCAAGTACAAAAGCTGACTTTATCATGTAATAATTTTTAGAATACAATTTAGAATTTACTATGCTAAAATCTTCGAGAATATTATCATAACCCACATAGCTTATTTCAATTTGATAATCTCCGTTAGGTATTCTTGGAATAGAGAAATAACCATTTATGTCTGTTGCGGCACCAAAGTTTGTTCCTTTAATTGAAATATTAGCAAACATACAGGGTTCGCCAGTTTCTTTGTCATATACAAATCCTTTTATAGAGCCTTGCTGAGCAAAAACTAAAATTGGAAAAAATAAGAATATAAAAACAAATAAATGTCTAATTGGTTTGTTCATCATTTTTGTCTTTCTTTTTAAGCTCACGTTCAGCCAAATCTATAGCTTTCTTTTTTTCTTTAAGAGTTTTTATTTCAGCCTGAGCTTTTTCAATTTTTTTATTAAAATCTTTCACTAAACTTTCGGAACCAGAAGCAAAAAATCCCATATTATTTTCTATTTTTAATATTTCTGCATTAAGTTCTTTAATTTTTTGTAAAATACGATTTCTTTCTTTTGCAAGTTCGTTTGTAGAACCGCTTTCTTTTATAGCGTCAACTTTATTAGCGAAATTACTCAATTCTAATGCAGATTTATTAAGTTTTAGCTTTTTATATAATTCATTTATTGCCTCTCTATATTCATTATAAAGCTTGTCTCTTTCTGAGTTTGCAACAAAACCAATTTCAGTCCAAGTGTTTTGGAATTCTTTTATTTTATTAATATTTTCAGTTTGGTCGCCCAAGGGTTTATAATTTTTAATTTCTTCAATAAGTGCTTCTTTTTTTATTAAGTTGTCTTTATGTTCTTTTTCAATATTTTCGAAAAATTCTGATTTTGCATTAAAAAAATGGTCGCAAGCTTGTCTAAATCTTTTCCAAACTTGGTCCGAACTTTTTCTGGGAACTGGTCCGATTTCCTTCCATTTTTTTTGTAAATCTATAAATAATCCTGTTGATTTTTTCCAATCTGTACTTTCTTGCAATGATTCTGCACTTAAACAAATTTCTATTTTTTTCTGTAAATTATCTTTTTGTTCTGCATTAATTTCATTAAAAAAATCATTTTTCCCTTCAAAAAACTTATTGCAAGCCATTCTAAACCTTTCAAAAACTTCATTATTAACAGCTGCTGGCACCATTCCTATAGTTTTCCAAACTTTTTGTATTTCCAAAACTTGTTCTGAAAGTTCTATCCATTCTTTGCCGGAATTTGGGGTGTTTTCTGTCAAAATATTTTCAACTTTTTCGCAAAGAATAAGTTTTTGCTTATAATTTGCCTCTCTTTCTTCTTTTAGTTTTTCAAAATAATCTTGATAGTTTTTTCTTACTTTTTTGCTAATATCCGAAAATCTATCCCATAATTCCACACGTTTATCGCTTGGCACCGGACCTAATTCTTTCCATAATTCGTGATAATCTTGTAATTTTTTGTAAGCAGCAACTACATCTGTTACTAAAAGCAATTCTTCGGCTTTTTCGCACAATTCTATTTTTTGTTCTAAATTTCTCTTAAAATCAAAATCCCTTGCCTCTTTATTCAGTTTAACTAAATCATAAAACCTTTCAATTTGCAACTGATAATTATTCCATAAATTATTTGATACTTCTGCAGGAACTTGTCCAATTTTCAGCCATTCTTGTTGCAAGTCTTTAAACTCGTTAAAAGTTTTATTCATTGACTCTTCGCCATTTGCTAAAACTTTAATTTTCTCTATTATCTCTTCTTTTCTTTTTAAATTTTCAAGTTTTTCAACTTCTTGTTGTTTTGCTAATTCCTCTCTTTTCTTAGCATATTCAATCCACAATTCTTTTAAATAATCTTCATTAGCATCTTTTGGTAAACTAACTTCCAACTCATTTCCGGTAGAGTTAATAATTTCTTGACGCAAGGCATCTTGCTTTTTCTTTAAATTTTTATAAAAAAGACTTTTAAGCAGGTCAATGTCTTTGCGGGTTTCTTCAATATTTGATTCGTAAATAAGATGCTTAAGTTTTTCAATAATCTCTTCATTATTCAAACTAGCATAATCATTTTCTTCAGGCTTATCTTGAGTATCTTCTAATTTTTCTTCTTCCTCAACATCAATTTCAGAAACAAAAATTTCATCATTTTCTATTTTTTTATCTTCAGAAATATTATCTGCCTCATCCTTCTGCGATTCGGTTTTATTTTCCTCAATAATTTCACTTTGTGCTGTTTCAACCTCATCAATTACAGTATTAATCTCAAGTTTTTCAACAATATTACTGTCTTGAACTGTGTTTTCTGTCATATTTTCTTGGTTTTCTAAACCTTTTTTATCTTCTTCAATCATACTAAGTTTCTGATAATTAAATATTTAACAAACTATTACATTAATATTATAAAACCTACGAAGTTATATTTTATATAATTTAGAAACAAATTTTTATTGATTTTTCTAAGCCGGGTAAATAATTTTAAAGTTTAAAAAGTTTAAACATCAAAAATGGGATTATTTTATTGCTTTTATTATGTTTGTAATTATTAAAAAAAATAAAAAATGAGAATTGATATCATTACAGTTTTACCTGCATTAATTTCTGCTCCTTTAGATTTGTCTATCATAAAAAAAGCAAAAGACAAAGGCATAGTAGAAATAAATATACATGATTTACGTGAATATGGATTAGGAAAACACAAACAAGTTGATGATTACCCATATGGTGGCGAGGCTGGAATGGTTTTAATGATTGAGCCTATTTTTAATTTAATAGAAAAACTTAAATCTGAAAGAAAATATGATTTAATCCTTTACACTTCACCAGATGGAAAAACATGGAATCAAAAAGAAGCCAACAAAATAAGTTTATTAAAAAACATAATTATTTTATGTGGACATTATAAAGGAATTGATAACAGGATAAGAGAAAATTTAATAGATGAAGAATACAGCATTGGCGATTTTGTATTAACCGGTGGCGAGTTAGCCGCTGCAATTATTTGTGATAGTATTGTCAGGCTTCTTCCTGGTGCAATTGGAGATGAGCAGTCTGCATTAAGCGATTCTTTTCAAGACAACTTATTAGCCCCCCCTGTTTATACCCGTCCTGAAGTTTTTAATGCTTGGGAAGTTCCGAAAATTTTACTTTCAGGAAATTTTAAAAAAATTGAAGAATGGAAAGAAAATCAAGCATACGAAAGGACTTTAAAGCTTAGGCCAGACTTATTAAAAGAATAGCAGGCGGATTAATTCTTAAAAAATCCTCTTATTTTATTATATTTGCATTTTAAAATTATAAAATGAGCAGTCTTTTACAAGGTGAAAATTTAAGCAAAAGGTATGGTGAAAAACTATTATTTGAAAGCATAAACATCCACATTTCCCAAGGAGATAAAATAGCCTTAATTGCCAAAAATGGAGCTGGGAAAACTTCTTTATTAAACATTTTAGCAAATTTAGACTCAGGCGATACTGGAAATATTACTAACAAAAGAGATTTGCGTTTAGCTTATTTACCACAAGAATTAAATTTAGATCCTGAAAAAACTATTTTAGAAGCAGTATTTTTTTTAGAAGACGAAATTATTAGCACCATACGGGAATATCACGAGATTTTAAATGCCAAGGACCATTCTAATTTACAAAAAATACTTGATAAAATGGATAGTTTAAATGCTTGGGATTACGAATCAAAAGTAAAACAAATATTAGGCAAACTGCAAATTGATAATTTTTCAAAAAAGATAAAATATTTAAGTGGTGGACAGAAAAAAAGAGTTGCCTTAGCTGGAACTTTGATAAGCGAGCCTGAACTTTTAATACTTGACGAACCAACAAACCATCTTGATTTGGATATGATAGAATGGCTTGAAGAGTATTTGGAAAAATCTGTTTCAACAATTTTTATGGTTACTCACGACAGATATTTTTTAGATAGAGTTTGTAATACAATTTTTGAATTAGATATGGGTAAAATTTTTATTTACAATGGAAATTACTCATATTTTGTTGAAAAAAGAGCCGAAAGAATTGAAAACTTACAATCTAATATTGACAGAGCTCAAAATTTAATGCGTAGAGAACAAGAATGGATAAGCCGCATGCCAAAAGCAAGAACTACAAAATCAAAATTTAGAATAGATGAGTTTGATAATTTAAAAGAAAAAGCTTCGCAAAAAATTGAAAACAACAAGTTAGAATTAGGTATTGCAAGCGAAAGATTAGGTAAAAAAGTTATAAATATTCATAATATTTCAAAAGCTTTTGGTACAGAAAATTTGATTTCTGACTTTTCGTATAAAATAGCAAGAAACGAAAAGATTGGAATTGTTGGAAACAACGGAAGCGGTAAAACTACATTTTTAAATATTTTAACAAATAATATAAAGCCAGATTCTGGTAGGATTGAAATTGGCAGCACTGTAAAAATTGCTTATTACACTCAGGAAGGTTTAAATTTTGATGATGATTCTAAACCAATTGATATTATTAAAAAAGTAGCAGAAACAATAAAATTAAAAAACGGTAAAACATTTTCTGCTTCTGGATTTTTGCAATATTTTTTATTTTCTCCTGAAATGCAATATACTTATGTAAAAAAACTTAGCGGAGGAGAAAAACGCAGATTATATCTATGCTCCATTTTAATGACTCAACCAAATGTTTTGATAATGGACGAGCCAACAAATGATTTAGATATTATGACTTTACAGGTTTTGGAGGAATATCTACTTGAAATAGAAGCAAGTGTTATTATAGTTTCTCACGACAGGTTTTTTATGGATAAAATAGTTGACCATGTTTTTGTTTTTGAGGGTAATGGAAAAATTTCAGATTTCCCTGGCAACTACACTCAATACAGAAATTCAATAAAATTTCAAAAGCTAAAATCAGAATTAAAGACTGAAAAAAAACTTCCCAATCCAAAGCCAAACCTTACAAAAAACAAGAACACCAAAATAAGTTTTAATGATAAATTTGAGTATGAAGCATTAAGTAAAGATCTTGATGAATTAAATCATAAAAAACAAAATTTAGAAATTGAGATAAATTCTGGAGAAATAAACCATATAGATTTAATAGACAAATCCGAGGAGTATTCAAAATTATTAGAAATAATTGAAGAAAAAGAGTATAGGTGGTTAGTCTTAGATGAGCTTATAAATCAATAAAAAGCATAAAAAAGAGGCTGTCTCAAAACAACTTTTAAAACAATAAACTTTTAAGCTGTTTCAGAAGTGTTAAAATGCAAGGCTCTGAAATTGAGGACGAAGGAGCGTACAAAAGTACGTGACTGAGTCCGAATATTGAAAGAAGCAGTTTGACACTTATGAGACAGCGCCTTTAATTTATTTATCTAACTAAAGTAATTTGTCCTTGTTTTTTATGCACTGTTCCATATAAATCTTTAAACTCGGCATACCAATAATATACACCTGTTTCCATAATTTCATCTCCTTTGTTTTTATTTCCTCTAAAAGTACCATCCCAAGCACCTTCAGAGCAAGCTTCACAACTAAGATCAGGATCAAATTTATGAGTTTCAAAGACCGGTGTGCCCCATTTATCATAAATATAAAGTGAGAAATCTTCTTTATCTATACCATTACCACAAGGTCTGGCACAATCGTTAAGCCCATCGCCATTGGGAGTAAACGAAGTAGGCATATAAAATGCAAATTCGTTTCTCACACTTATAGTTCTAGTTGTAGTATCAGTACAATATCTATCAGTTTCAGCTACTAATATTACTTGATATTCTCCTATATTTTTATATGTATGGCGTGGGTTTACAAATAGTGAACTATCACCATCTCCAAAGTACCAATAATAATTAGAAGCATAAGAAGAGTGGTTTATAAACTCAATTTCACCATCTATAAAAGAAACTATTTGAGATGAAGTTTCAAAATTAGCAATTGGTCCTTGATAAACCGTGATAAAGTTTTCAATTTCACGTTTAAATTTACAGCCAAATAAATCTTTAACTTCAAGGCTTACAGTATAAACTCCCGGTTCTTTATAAATATGAACAGGATTTTTCTCGGTTGAATATTTTTTATCACCAAAATTCCACAAATACGTTTGTCCAAAATTTGGAGTTTCTTCAGTAAAATGAGCCGCAAAAGGTGGACAACCCGCAACACTTTCTACAGTGAATAAATTTTTTGGTTTTGGGCGAGCATTTATAAGGATAGAATCCACAACTTTTGGTGTTCCACACATATCTGCAAGAGTAATATAATACATTGTAGTTGTATCAGGATTAACAGTAAAAGGCGAAGGTACAACTCTACCATCTTGTAAAGTCATTAAATAAGGGCCTCCGTTTCCTCCTTCAACATCAACGTGAATTATAGCCGGATCGCCAGGGCAAACCGTGTCATTGCTAGTAACCACAGAATTAATTACTAAATCAGGATTAACATAAACAGTAGTACTAACTCTATCGCTTTTACAACCATGGGAATCTGTAACGACTAAGCTATAAGTTGTAGTTGTCGATGGGCTTACGGTATATAGATTTGAGTTCCAAACACTTCCATCGCTACCTTCCCATCTAAAATCATAATATGGAGTTCCACCAGTTGCTTGATTATTAAGGCTTACTGATTGAGTTTTGCAAATAGTTTTATTACTCATAGGTAAAACAATAATTTTTGATGGTTGAGTAATTTCAAAATCTGAAACTATCCTACAATTATGATCGTCTAAAACTGTTACTGTATAACTTCCTGCATTTCCAACAAAAGTTTCTGTATTATGTCCATTAGGCCAAGTATAAGTATAAGGACTTACTCCACCTTGAACATAAATATTGGCTTCTCCATCATCATAACCAAAGCAAGTTGCTGGTTTTACGGTTGATGAGTATACTAATTGAGTTGGTTGCTCAATAACAAAATTATTTGCAACAGAACAGCCGATAAGGTCAGTAACTGTTACAGTATAAATTCCTGCACACAAACCTGAATATATATGATTATCCGAACCCCAAGAATACTGTAATGGAGCTAATCCACCATGCATAACAATTTCTGCACGTCCATCACAAGATTGATAACATCTATTATGTTTAATTAGCATAGTGTCAATAATCATTTTAGGACTAACCGTAACTTTAATCGTAGCTATATTGCTAGTACAACCATGTGCATCTAAAACATAAACTTCAAACATTCTAGTTGTATCAGGACTTACAGTATAAGTTGAGGGACCAGGGTTAAAGCTAGAATCTTGATGGTATCTCCACATATAAGTATAAGGCACAGTTCCGCCCATAGCTTGGGCTTGAAGTACAGTTTGACTTTCTTCACAAATTGCTACATTTGGAGAAACTGTTACTAATAGTTCATTGGGCTGAGTGATTGTAACACAGTCAGTTACAGAGCATCCATTTTCGTCTGTAATAGTTACACAGTATTCACCTGCTGCAATATCAGTTCTATTTGCAGTGCCAAAACCAATATCAGACCATAAATAAGTTAAATCGCCGGTACCACCCGATGCGGTAATAGAAATATTTCCATCATTAGATTGATAACAAATAAGGTGATTAAAAGAAATATCATTTATTAAAAGTAAAGGTGGCTCTGTTACTGTAAAATTCTGTCCTGTTGTACAATTATTAGCATCAGTAACAGTAATAGTATAATTTCCTTCGCACAAATTTGGTAAAACCGGATTTTGTGAAGCCCAAGAATATGTATAGGGTTCTGTGCCACCTGTTGGAAAAACTTCAGCTCTACCACCACAAGAGGCAAAACAAGGATCATTGTCAACTTCTATACTATGTTCTAAAACTACAGGATTTAATATATTTACTAAAGTATCGGCAGAAGAACAGCCATTTTCAGTAATATTCAACCCTACAGAGTGCATTCCTGGTTCTGTCCAATAAATTGTATATGGTCCTACACCGCTCCCATTCACAACAGCAGCCCCATCAAAATCCCAGTTAAATGTAGCAGAACCAGTCATATTACCAACATAAGTAATAGTAGAATGGTCTGCATTACACATTATAGGTTGGTATGTAAAAGTAGTTGTTGGAATTGGCCAAAACTCAACAGTTACTCTATCTTTATCAACACATGTAGGAGACAAATATTGCTCTGTCCACTCAAACTCATACACTCCCCACTCACTAACCAATACAGTTGCATGAGGTGAGTTTTGGTTTGTCCAAGTTGCAGTTCCAGGACCACTAATCATTTCCCAGCTACCTGTATTTCCAGTTGCTATGCTTGCATTAAAAGTATAAGTATTTGTACAAACATGAGCATCTTGGCCAGCATGGGTATCAGGAAGGATACAACAAGACGGGTCATTTATCGGAAGTACTGTTGTGCTAACATTATGACTATAGGTACAACCAAAGTCATCAGTTACCGTAAGTGTATAAGTTGCAGTACCAGAGGTTATTGGATTTGCGCTACCATTATCTTGGTTTCCGGTTCCAATATCTTCTCCACCCCATTCATAACTTTCGATAGTATTTTCAATGGTCCAAGTACCTGATGGTATTAAACTTGCATCAAAATTAATCTGCCAAGAAAATATATAACCATTATCTAAGTTCATATGGTCAGTAATATGAATTGTCCAAGTACCATTTAAAGGGCAACCTACTAATGAAGACCAGTTTCCGCTAACCTGATATGTACCAGGGTTTAACTGATTAACACCAGTACTAACTTGACCTATAGGGTCAGTATAAGAATTAAGATACGTCCAGTTATAATTTTGATGTATTGTACCAGAAGTAGATGTTGGAGACCAACAATAATCATAACCAATACCTGGTGTCAAATTTGAAGTATTGCTGTCAACAGGTAAGTTCGCCCCTACAGGTTCCCCTAATATAGTTCCACCACCACCTTGTCCAAAAATTTGCATAGTATTTCCGTTTGGACACTCAATATACATTGAAAGGTCGCCCATGTAGGTATGTTCCATATTTACGCAAATATCCACAATATCATTTGGACTATGAATAGTGGCTCCTGGCTGAAACAAACCATTTGTTATAGATGTTTCATAATGAACACCAGAACCATCTGGTAAAAATGTTACTCCTGCAACTTCATTTTGAAGCTCCTCTTCCCAAGGCGTAGGCGTTACAACAGCAACTAGGCTAATTTCTTCTCCAGGACAGACAGGGGTTTCAGGTATATTTGTTCCTGTAAAACTTGGAGTTAAAGAAACCCTAACTCTAATTTCTTGTTCAAGAGTAGCTGTACAACCATTTATATCAACTGCACTAGCAGAAATATGATACCCACCTTGTCCTGTAAAAGTGTGTATAATACTTGTCATACCTACTCCACTATATTCTGCTTGATCTGTTTCATTAAAAACAGTCCAATTCCATGTTAGATTTCCATCAGATTGTTCATAATCTGTATTATTATTTGGAAAAGTTCCACCAAGTGTAAATGTTACACTTGTGTTTTGGCAAACGTCTATCCACAAAGAATCTAGTGGGGGCGACAAAGAAGGCTGAGTACTTACTAAATCAATTGAAAAATCCTGACAAGGAAAATTACACGAAATTGTAGCGGCAAAACCTGCATACATTCCACTTCCATCTGTAACCATTCTTAATGTTAAACATTCGCCGGTTGCAGTTATAGTAACCCCTTGCAATGCGGTACTACCAGCTTGATTTATTAATACATTACTTGCTGTATTTGGTCCATCATAAATAGTCAAATTATCCCAAGTTGCTGACTCAAAACTAAATTGAGTAAATGTTAGTGTTAGGGCTCCACCTGGAATATTTGAGCATATAGTTATAGTATAATTTTCATAATTACCATAATTACCATTTGGTCCACCTGAATCATATAAGGTTCCTGAACAAGTATTAATAGTACCTCCTTGGCTAATTAAATACTGCTGACTAAATGCTAAAGAACTTATAGCAAGTAAATAACCTAAAATTAATATTTTTAAACTATTGATTTTCATTTTTATATTGATTATAGTTTTCTGTTAATGTTTTTAATGAATCAAAGATTATGATATATCCAGTATTTCCAATTCTATAACTAGAGGATTTGTCATAATGGATATCAAATGAATATAATAAGGGATTAAAATCTTCCTCATCAAATCCAAGTGCTTGGTTTTTTTGTTTTGTTATAGGATTTATTTCGTACAAAAATTCTAAAAATTCAGCTTTTTCAAGTCCTGTGTACATAATTACATAAGAATTATCTAAAAACCAATTCAAATATTCTATTCCTTCTTGGTTTATATCTAGATATTCTTGAGGATAAACATCTAATAATCTTGGGTCAGGAGTAGAACTTGTTTGAGCTTTGCTAAATCCAAAACTAAATATTATAACAAAACCAATTAAAATTACTTTTTTCATAATTTATAACTTCTATTTTATAACTTAATAACGAAAAATATACTTTTAGGTTGCTAATTACTAAGCAACAAAAGTAAAAAATATTATAATTATAAACATAAAAAAAGTGCAAAATTTTGCACTTTTTCAATTTATCAGATAATTATTAAATATCATGTCTTGCAGAATAGTTAATTTTTAAAGCAGAAGCTTTTCTTAGTTCTTGTTTTATGTCGGTAACTATCCCCATTTTTGTATCTTTATGAACTTTTAAAGATGTTGTCATGAATGGTCTTTCAGCTTCATCACGCATTTCGCGTTCAGCAAGGATATACTCATAAATATCAGTAAGCTCGGCAAAAGCAGAGTTTAGCTGAATTCTGGGTTCTGTCCCATACATTGTCTGATATTGATCCAAAGGTCTTCCTACATATATATAGCTTACTAATGATTTTTTTTCTAATTTTTTAATTTCAGTTGCTTGAGGCAAATCGCTAGATTTTAAATCTACTCTTAATTCAACCTCTCTCATAGAAGTTGTTGCCATAAAAAAGAACAAAATCATAAATACTACGTCCGGCAAAGAAGATGTACCTATTGCACCAACAGATTTTTTCTTTCTATTTCCAAATTTTGACATAATTATTTTCCTCCAATATTTTTAGGCTCGGCTTCAGAAATTCTTTGCGGAACAATTTTTCTTACTGCTTCTTTTTGGTCTTCATCTAAGGCTTCAAAATTTCTTTTTCCAAAATGTTCATAAGCAGCCTCATCACGCAATTCGTTAACTGCCGCAACTAACTCATTTTGAACCATTATATAAGTACCATAAGTTGTTCCTCTATCATTTTGCAATGATATTACGCCTTTACCTACGTCAATTCTTTTATTTAACTTATCAATATAAACAGATTCTAACTCAGGCATTGAAGGGTCATCAGGATTTGATTTTACAAATTCCTTTGTTAAATCTCTAAGATCTTCAATTTTCCTTGTAGTCCCGTTTACAGAAAGCAAGTTTTCTGAATTGATAAGCACTATAAAAATATTTCTTTTATTAATATCAACTTCTGTTATATCAGTTTTATCGGGGATAGGAGGTAATTGACGGGCAATACCAGTATCCACGTCCATTGTTGTTGTTAATAACCAGTAAATAAGCAACAAGAAAGCAATGTCGGCCATTGATCCTGAGTTTACTTCTGGTGTTTCTCTTTTCGCCATAATTTATTTAATTATTCGATTATGCGTTATTATTATTATTATTTCCAAAATTTAGAAACCTCGCTATATATAGCAGCAAAAAATGTTAATCCTAAAGTTATATATAGAACATATAAACCAGTTTCAATAGCTCTACAAGTTCCACCAGTAATATTCATTGTATCTGAACCAAGGAAAACAGGAATTTCGCTAGATGCTAATACAAAATACGATACTGCGATTATCACTCCTATAACTAAAACAGTACCGATTACTGCAGGTGCTTTTGACTTATCGTTAATAACTACAGCAATAATTTGCCAAAGCAATGAAGCTATAACAATAATAAACTCTATAATGGTTAGTGCTATAGCATAAAACAGTATAGTAGCACTCCAACCTTGGCCTATTTCCATTATTTTAAAGGATTTTACATCCGATGGTAAATCTCCTGTTTCAGCAAGCTGGGTATTCAAACTACCTAAATCGAAGACAAAAAAATGGAGAATTATTAGTACTGTTAAACCTAATAATGAATAGCCAAATATTTTTACTATTTTTTCTAACATATTACTTTATTTATTATTTTTGCTTTGCTTCAAATTCTACTAAAATATCTATTAACGAAATAGAAGCATCTTCCATACTATTTACTATACCATCAATTTTTCCTAAAATATAATTATAGAAAACCTGTAGTATCATAGCTACAATAAGACCACCAACTGTAGTAATAAGAGCCACTTTCATACCTCCTGCAACTAATGATGGATTAATGTCTCCAGCAATTTGAATTTCGTCAAAAGCTTGAATCATACCAATAACTGTACCCAAGAACCCCAACATAGGAGCAATAGCAATAAATAACGAAATCCAAGTAAGGTTTTTCTCTAAAAGCCCCATTTGTACGCCACCATAAGAAATAACTGATTTTTCAACTATATCTATTCCGCCGTCAAATCTATCTAAACCTTGATAAAAAATACTTGCTACAGGTCCACGGGTATTACGACAAACTTCTTTTGCAGCTTCAACACCGCCTGCGTTTAAAGCCTCTTCAACTTTAAGTAAAAGTTTTTTTGTATTTGTTGTAGCAAAGTTCAAATATATAATACGTTCGAATGCTAAGGCTAAACCTAAAATCAAAACAATTATAATTGGTGCCATCCACATTGGACCACCTTCAATAAATTTGATTTTCAAACTTTGATGAATTGGAATGTCTTCACTTGGAGTCTCTACAAGCTCTTCATCACCACTATAAGTTTCATCTGCTGAGGCGTTTTCACCTTCAGTAGTTTCCTCAACTTGTTCTGTTGTATTTTCATCCTTTGCTTCATTGTCGTTTGCATAAATTAAAGATGAACTCACAAATGTTAGCATTCCAGCTAAAGTTAATAATGCAATTAGTTTTTTCATGACTATTTTTTCGTTTTAATTTAATTTACTTTATTTAATTTACTTATTATTTCAAATTTTTAATGGCGGAGAGAGTGGGATTCGAACCCACGAGACGGTTTCAAGCCGCCTACACACTTTCCAGGCGTGCTCCTTCAACCACTCGGACACCTCTCCGGATTCCCGTCACTGGACGTTGCCAGTTCCGAGGCGCGCTAATGTACCCAAACCAGAGCGGTTTGGCAAACCCTATTTGCAGACTCGGCAGTCATTTATTTGCTGGTACACTGCCAGACCGGGCCGGGATGCGCCTGTAGCTTCCAACGACGAGGGTTTTGTGATGAGTGAACTGGTTTCCTACAGTTTTTCCGACGGTATTGCCCGTCTGGGTCTGGACAATGGCAAGGCCAATGCCCTGTCGCCGGAAGTGTTCGAGGCGCTCAATGCGGCGCTGGATCGTGCCGAGCAGGATCGTGCTGTGGTGGTCATCTCCGGCAAGCCGGGGATCTTTTCCGGCGGCTATGATCTGAAGGTCATGACCGCCAGCCCTGAGGCGGCGAAAGGCCTGGTGAGCATCGGTTCCTCTCTGTCCCGTCGTCTGCTTGCCCACCCCTACCCCGTGGTTGCCGTGTGCACCGGCCACGCGATCGCCAAGGGTGCATTCCTGCTGCTGTCCTGTGATTACCGCATCGGTGTGCAGGGCCCGTTCAAGATCGGTCTGAACGAGGTTGCCATCGGCATGACCATGCACCATGCCGGCATCGAGCTGGCCCGGGCCAGGCTGACCAACAGTGCCTTCAATCGCTCGGTGATCAATGCCGAGATGTTCTCTCCCGAGCAGGCCGTGGAGGCGGGCTTTCTTGACCGTGCGGTGCCGGCGGAGGAGCTGGAAGCCGAGGCAATGGCGATAGCCAGCCAGCTGACCCAGCTGAACATGACAGCCCACCGCAAGACCAAGCTCAAGGCACGCAAGGGTCTGCTGGAGCTGCTGGACTGGGCGATCGACGAAGACAAGCACCACAACCTCTGATGGATTCCATAACCCAGGCGGTACTCGGCGCCTCCGTTCAGGGGGCGCTGCTGGGCCGCTGGCAGGGGCGCAAGGCGCTGCTGTACGGCGCCGCACTGGGCACCCTGCCGGATCTGGATGTGCTCCTTGACTACGGCGATGCCGTGGCCGACATGACCTATCACCGCGGATTCAGCCATTCCCTGCTGGTGACGGCGGCGGTCAGCGTGCTGCTGGCCTGGCTGGTGCGCCGCTATCGTCCGCACCCCGGCTACAGCGCGATGCGCCTGTGGCTGTGTATCTGGCTGGTGCTGACCACCCATATCCTGCTGGATGCCTTTACCACCTACGGCACCCAGCTGTTCTGGCCGCTGAGCACGCCACCGGTGGCGATCTCCAGCATCTTCATCATCGATCCGCTGTACACCATTCCGCTGTTGCTGGCGGTGCTGGGCGGGCTGCTGTTCGGCCTGCATCGGACCGGCTGGTTGCGTGCCCAGTCCGTGGCCCTGCTGCTGAGCAGTCTGTATCTGGGGAGCACCCTGGTCGGTCAGCAGATGGCCGGACAACGTCTGGAGCAGGCACTGGCGGCGCGGGGCATCGAGGCCGAGTCCACCTTTGTCGCCGCGACACCCTTCAATACGGTGCTCTGGCGGGTGATGGCGGTGGATGGGGACGATTATTACGAGGGGCTGGTCAGCTGGTTTGATCAGCGTCCGATGGAGCTGGAGCGGCTTCCCCGCCGGGCCAGTGAGGGCCAGCAGGCGCTGGAGCAATCACCACAGCATGCGCGGCTGCGCTGGTTTACCAATGATCTGCTGCGCTATGACCTGATTGATGGCCAGTGGGTAGTGACCGATCTGCGCCTGGGCATGCCCGGTTATCACCCTTTCCGCTTCGCCCTCGCCGAGCAGGATGAGCAAGGGGACGTGCAGCTGATCAGCTCGGTCGAACAATGGCCGATGGGCCGGCCGCCGCTGGAGGATCTGCTGGCTCTGCGCGATCGGGCATTGAATCAGGACCATCCCATTGTCATCGATCAGCTCGCCGGCGCGCTGGCCAGGGCACCGGCGAACGAGTCCGCCGACTAGGTCTTGTCCTGCAGGGCGGTGACCAGTACCTGGGGATCGCCGTTGTGCACCCACTCGCGCCAGATGGCCAGCAGCAGCGCCATCAGCACCGGGCCGACGAACAGCCCCACGATACCCATGGTGGTGACCCC
>LSQX01238569.1_pt1 | contig 29049 bp, 20 predicted proteins | sample 654561 | NCBI WGS metagenome assembly LSQX01 (sample SAMN04489861, study PRJNA283612) | anaerobic digester metagenome | isolation source: 4 biogas reactors fed with cattle manure at either 37C or 55C with and... | place: Denmark: Kongens Lyngby | collected 2014 | reverse complement strand
GATGAGTTTAAGGAAATATTAAAAATACTTGACGAATAAAAATAAAGGGGCTGTGTCTAAATTACTTAGATACAGCTCCTTTTCTATTTTTTATATAAGGTCGCTTCTGTCTACATAATGCGTATGAAGCAGGTCATGTGAAAGATGTCCGTTTGGCACACCAAGGAAATCTCTGTAGACTTCCTGTATTGACGGGTTGTCATGAGATTTACGCAGTACCTTGCTTTCGTCCTCGTCATAAATCGCCGACATTCTTTTAGCTTGAACATCAGGGTCACTGCTTCTTGGCTGACCCCCACCCGTTATGCAACCGCCGGGGCAGCCCATAACTTCAATAAAGTGGTATGGAGAGGTGCCGTTTTTGATTTGCTTCATAAGAGTTTTTGCGCCGGAAAGGCCGTTTGTTACAGCTATCTTTACATCTACTCCCTCAAGGAAATCATATTCGGGAAGCACATCCTCAAATTTAATAGTAGCTTCCTTGATTTTTTCAAGCCCTACAATTTCATCAACATGAAGTTTATCAAACGGAAGCTCTCTGCCTGTTACAAGTTCATAAACCGTGCGCAGAGCTGCCTCCATAACACCGCCCGTAACTCCGAATATATCAGCGGCGCCCGAAGAAAGTCCAAGCGGAATATCAAAATCAGTATCCTCAAGACTGTTAAAATCTATTCCCGCCGTTCTAACCATATCCGCAAGCTCCCGTGTAGTAATAACCGCGTCAACATTGAAGTTTCCGTCGTTTTTCATTTCGTCGCGCGTTATTTCGAATTTTTTTGCCGTACAAGGCATTACAGATACTACGAACATATCCTTTGGGTCTATTCCGATTTTCTGTGCATAAAAAGATTTCGCAACCGCGCCGAGCATCGCATGCGGTGATTTACAGGTAGAAAGGTGGTCTAACTGCTGTGCAAAATGGCTTTCAACATATTTAATCCATCCGGGACTGCAAGATGTAATCATAGGAAGAACAGCATCTCCGCCCGTAAGGGCACTTTTTACTCTGCCTAAGAATTCCGTGCCTTCTTCTATAATCGTAAGGTCGGCTGCCCAGTTCGTATCAAAAACATCGTCAAACCCAAGTGCCCTCAAAGATGCGGCAAGTTTGCCGGTGGCACGCGTTCCCGCAGGATTGCCGAATTCTTCTGCAATAGCAACTCTGACAGCGGGTGCGACTTGCACTACAACCCTCTTTTTAGGGTCGTTAAGTGCTTCCCAAACTACATTTGTAGCATCTGCCTCTCTAAGTGCGCCAACGGGGCATACAACCGTACACTGACCGCAGAACGAACAGGCTACATCATTTATAGGAAGCTGAAAAGAAGGTGCGACAACTGAATTAAAACCGCGATTTTGTGTAGCAAGCGCCCCAACCTCCTGAATTTCGTTACAGGCAGTAAGGCAACGCCTGCAAAGAATACATTTGCCTGTGTCACGCACTATTGCTACGGACTCATCAATAGACCTTGATGAGCGAGCGCCCTCAAACCTTGACATATCGACACCTAATATCTTGCCAAGTTTTTGAAGCTCACAATTTTGATTGCGGCTGCAGTGCAAGCAATTCAAGTCATGGTCAGAAATAATAAGCTCATACAGAACCTTTCTTGCCTCCCTGACTTCATTACTGTTAGTAAAAACATTCATACCCTCGGAAGCTTTTACGATACATGATGCTTGAAGGTTTCTTGAGCCCTCAACTTCCACGACGCATATCCGGCAAGAGCCGACAGCGTGGTCAATAACCCCCGAATAACAGAGTGTGGGAATGAAAACCCCGTTCTGCTGTGCGGCTTGAAGTATTGTGCTGCCTTCTTTTGCGACACATTTTTTACCGTTAATTGTAAGATTAATCATTCAAATTACCTCCTGTCACAGCGCAGGCAGCGCATGGCTTCTGCGTGCGCGTCAAACTCATGAAGACCAAGATTGCATTCACAGAAGTTCGTTATGCACTTTTCGGTTTCAATAAACTTAGGCATAAAACGCTCACGGGGTACAATATCGCCCTCAATATGATAATCTGTAATTTCGACGGCTTCGCCTTTATATAACTCGCCTTTGCCGCCGAGATACTTATCAATAGCTGAAGCAGCTTGCTTAGCATCGTGAATGGCGTGAACAATATCAAGAGGTCCGCGGTAAACATCGCCGCCCGCAAAAATACCTTCAATATTTGTTGCCTGCGTTATTTTATTTGCCTTGATGCCGCCCCATCTGTCCGTATCAACACCTGTATTTGTAAGGAACGCTGTGTCAGGTGATTGTGAAACGGCAGGAATGGCAACATCGAATTCTTCTGTATACTGAGAGCCGTCAATAGGCTCTGCCTTACGGCGGCCGGATTTGTCAAATGTACCAAGCTTTTGTTTAACAAGATTCAGCCCTGTAAGTTTGCCGTCTTTACCGACAAAGCTAACGGGATTTGTAAGAGCTTCAATAATTATGCCCTCTTTTTCGGCATCCTCTATCTCAATTTTATCTGCGGGCATATCAGCTATTTCACGACGGTAAATAATTTTCACCTGTGAAGCTCCAAGACGAATAGCCGTACGAGCAGAGTCAATTGCCGAGTTACCTCCGCCAATAACCGCTACCTTTTTACCTGTAAAGTCAATATCGTTATGGAAAGCTATTCTTCTTAAAATATCAAGTCCATGATAAACACCGTCAAGATTTTCGCCTTCAATTCCAAGTCGAGCCGCTTTTTGTGCGCCTGCGGCGACATAAACAGCATCAAAATTATCTTTCAGCTCATTAAAGGAAATATCCTTTCCGACAGCCGTATTGAGATGGATTTTCACACCTGCCTTTTCGATTGCGGAAATTTCCTTTTCTATAATCTTTTTGGGCAAACGATACTCCGGTATTCCGTAGAACATAACGCCGCCCGCCTTGCTTTCGGACTCGAAAACTTCTACTTTATAGCCAAGGCGCGCAAGGTAATAACCGCAAGTAAGACCGGATGGTCCTGCGCCTATAATGGCGATTTTCTTATTAATGTCAGCAATAGGTGCAAGGTCAGCTTCATTAGGATATCCGCGGTCATATGCGTAATCTGTGGCAAAGCGTTTTAACTCACAAATTTGAAGCACTTCGTCGACTGTTCCGCGGCGGCAACGGCTTTCACACGGATGTGTGCAAACTCGACCGCAAATGCCCGAAAATGGATTTTCCATAAACATAAGACGATAAGCGTCAATGTATTTGCCCGTCGCAATAAGGCTCATATAGCCCGGAATAAATATATCAGCAGGACAATCATTTTCGCATGGGCTTCTGTAAAGCTCGGAGCAAATACCCGCGCGGCAGTATTTCTGGTATATATGCTCTTCAAATTCCTCACGGAAGTGCTTTATCGTACTAAGCACCGGATTAGGAGCTGTTTGACCAAGTCCGCACATCGCCGTTTTTTGAATAGCATGACCTAATTCTTCAAGCTTCTCAATATCTCCCGGTACACCCTCGCCCTGCGTTATTCTTTCAAGTATCTCAAGCATACGCTTAGTGCCTATGCGGCACGCAACGCATTTACCGCAGGATTCTTCCTGTATAAAATCGAGGTAAAATCTTGCCGTATCGACGAGACAAGTATCCTCGTCCATAACAATAAGTCCGCCGGAGCCTATCATTGAGCCAAGGTTAAGAAGCGAGTTGTAATCAAGCGGGGTATTAATATTATCAGGAGTGATACAACCGCCGGAGGGTCCGCCTGTTTGTGCAGATTTGAATTTTTTATCATTAGGAATACCGCCGCCGATATCGTATATGACATCGCCTAAAGACATCCCCATCGGAATTTCGACAAGGCCGCTGTTGACTATATTCCCCGTAAGAGCAAATACCTTTGTGCCCGGACTTTCTTTTGTGCCGTATTGACGGAACCACTCGGCGCCGTTAAGCAGTATAGCGGGGATATTAGCGAGCGTTTCAACATTGTTTATTATTGTTGGGCGACCATAAAGACCGCTTTGGAATGGGAACGGCGGTTTTTGTGTGGGTTCACCGCGGCGACCTTCAACAGATGCCATAAGAGCCGTTTCCTCGCCGCATACAAAAGCGCCGGCACCAATACGAATTTCAATATCAAAGTTAAATCCGCTGCCGAATATATCTTTGCCTAAAAGACCTTTATCTCTTGCTCTTTTTAAGGCGTCTTCAAGTCTTCTTGCGGCAATAGGATACTCTGCTCTGATGTATACAATACCCTTATCTGCACCTATTGCATATCCGCCTAAAAGCATTCCCTCAATAACGCTGTGAGCATCGCCTTCAAAAACGGAACGGTCCATAAATGCACCGGGGTCACCTTCATCTGCGTTGCAGATAATATACTTTTGACCTTCGCGGGCGTTGTACCCAGCCTCCCATTTTATGCCGACGGGAAATCCGCCGCCGCCTCTGCCGCGTAATCCGGATTGCTTTAATGTTTCAATTACAGCCATCCTGTCTCCGGCGTTTAATACTTCAGCAAGTGCCAAATAGCCGTCTTTTGCTATATAGCTGTCAATACAGTTAACATCAATAAGACCGCAATTACGCAAAGCTATGCGTACTTGGTCCTTAAAAAAGCAAATATCTTTAATACTTCTTATTCTTTTTTTCTCTATATTATCATAAAATGTATATTCATCAACGGGATTTCCGCCGATAAAATGCTCTTTTACGACTTTACGAATTTTTTCGCCGTTCATCTCGGTATAATATGTTTCATCGGGTAGAATATACACGACAGGTCCTACGGCACATGTGCCGATACAGCCTGTTTCAATTAACCCGACATCATTCGTAAGTCCTTGTTTTTCAAGCTCGTCAACAAGAGCGTCACGAACTTCACCGCAATTTGCGGAAATACAGCCGGCGCCATAGCATACAAGAGCAAGGTATTTATAGGAACCCAATTTCTCTTCATATGCCTTTTTAATTTTCTTCAGGTCGGCAATTGATTTAATCATTACAGTTCCCTCCTTAATCTTTGTAGCACGCGAGAATAGAATCTAATTTCGCGGGCGTTACCTGTTTATAAACATCGTCGTCTATCATAATGGCGGGAGCAAGACCGCACGCACCAATGCAACGAGCTATCTCAAATGTGAAAAGGCCGTCCTCGGTTGTTCCTCCAACATCAATTTCAAGCTTCTTTAGCAGATAATCGACAAGCTTCTTTCCTCCGCGAACATAGCATGCTGTTCCAAGGCAAACTCTTATCGTATGCTTTCCGCGCGGCGTCATTGAGAAAAAGGAGTAAAATGTGACGACTCCCGCTATCTCCGAAACAGGCATATCGAGTTTCTTTGCGATAAATTGCTGTAAATCCATCGGTAAACAGCCATACAACTCTTGCGCCATATGAAGAATTTGAATAAGACCATCTTTACGCCCCGGGTAATAACGGTCAATAAAACTGCCGATTTCCGAATAATCATTGGAAACTTCACTGCAGCAGCAATTATGTTTGATTTCGTTCATATTTTCCTGCTATCCTTTCTGATTTGTTTACTTTATTTAACGCTCAACTGTTTCAAAAACATATTGAGATATAAATCTAAATTAACCTATAAACTTCATAGCTCCTGTTGGGCAGACATCAACGCATTTGCGGCACTCTGCGCAACCCTCAATTATCTTGCTGTCTCTGAATTCAGGTTTTATACATGTAGGAAACGCACGGTCAACAAAGCCTAATATGCCTTTGCCTACAACATCCTCGCATACTCTGACGCATAAACCGCAAAGAATGCACTTACCATGGTCACGCTCAATACACAAAAGGTCATTTTCTTTATATAAGGGGTGCTTTTCTCCCTTTATATCTTCTGTGCTTTCTACTCCCGATTCACGGGCTAAGTGTATAAGCTTGCAGTCCTCGTAATAGAAACAGCCGCACTCAAGGCATCTTGAAGCTTCCGCTTGACCTTGCTCTACTGTAAAGCCGCGGTTAATTTCAGTAAAATCTTGTATTCTTTTTTCAGGGTCAATACAGCTCATTTTTGCGCGCGGCTGCCTTTCTAAGTCGGCAAACTCATCTTTTGTGACATTTTTTCTTTCACTTATATATGGCTTGTAATATGATAAATCAAGACCATTGAGGTAACCGTCAATAATTTTAGAAGCTTTTTCTGCCTCGCCGATAGCGGTTATTGCAATATCGGCGCCGTTATTAGTGGCGTCCCCTACAGCAAAAACACCTTCAAGATTTGTCTTAAATGTGCGCTCGTCTGCTACAATGCTGCCCCAGCGGTTAGTTGTTATATCTTCAAAACCTGTACTATCGCAGTTTTGACCCGTTGCAATAATTAAACTGTCAAGCTCGATATTTTCAAAACTGCCCTCTACCGGCACAGGTGAGCGCCGACCGTTTTTATCAGGCGAACCAAGCTCCATAACTTGAAGCTTTGCACCTGTTACTTTGCCGTCCTTACCTAAAATAACGGATGGGTTTCTAAGAAAGCGAAATACAACGCCCTCCTCCCCTGCTTCCTCTATTTCAATATCCTCCGCCGGCATTTCAGAAAGTGTGCGGCGATAAATTACCGATACCTCTTTTGCGCCAAGCCTAATAGCAGTACGGCAAGCGTCCATAGCTGTGTTTCCGCCGCCTACAATAGCAGTCTTTTCACCGATATACGGCGCTTTTGAAAGCGAAACATCACGCAAAAAGTCTATACCGCCATAAACATTTTGCAAATGCTCTCCCTCTAAAGAGAGCTTACCGCTTGACCACGCGCCAATAGCTATTACAACGGCATCGTAATCCTCGCGTATGTTTTTTAAGGAAACATCTTTTCCTATTCTAACATTGTTCTTCATAATAACGCCGAGAGACGCTATTTCTGCTATTTCCGTATCAAGAACCTTACTCGGAAGTCTGTACTCCGGTATACCGTAGCGAAGCATTCCGCCCATTTCAGGCATACTGTCAAAAACAGTTACTGTATGACCTTTAAGAGAGAGGAAATATGCCGCTGTAAGCCCACCGGGTCCGCCGCCTATAACCGCAACTGTTTTTCTCGTTGATTTTTCCTTAATAGGAAGATAAGTTTCACCTTTCTCATGAAGCTTATCTGCCGCAAAACTTTTTATATATGCTATTGATATAGGCTCCTCAACAAGCTGCCTTCTGCAAGCTGTTTCACATGGATGCGGACATACCCTGCCTATTGAAGCGGGTAAAGGATTTGTCTCTTTAATAATTCTGACAGAGTTTTTATAGTCACCCTCTGCCGCCATTTTTAAATACCCTTGACAGTCAGTACCCGCAGGGCAATTAAGAACGCACGGCGCAATACAGTCGCCCTCATGGTCACTCATAAGCAGCTCAAAAGCAATTTTTCTGCACTTGTCAGCGCGCTTGGTATTTACATTTACTACCATTCCATCGGAAACCCTTGTGGCACACGCGCGAAGCAGTTTTGGGTTACCTTCTGCTTCGACAAGACATACACCGCACCCACCGTAGCTTTCCATGCTTTTATCAAAGCAAAGATTAGGAATATGTATGCCATTTTTATTGGCGACATCAAGAATTGTTTCGCCCGTATTTGCCGTTAGTTTTATTCCGTTTATGGTAAGATTTATCATATTCATCTTTCTTACCTCACTTTTACTGCATCAAAGCGGCAGACATCATAGCATTCGCCGCATTTAATGCACAAATCTTGATTTATGGTATGAATTTGCTTAACTTCGCCGTCTATGGCGTTCGTCGGGCATTTTCTTGCACATAGTGTGCAGCCCGTACATTTTTCAATATCAATTTCATATTTTCTCAAAGCAGTACACTCGCCTGCGGGACACCTTTTTTCATTGATATGAGCTTCGTACTCGTCAATAAAATATATAAGCGTAGTAAGCACAGGATTTGGAGCTGTTTGCCCAAGTCCGCAAAGCGCACCGTCTTTAACAGCGTAGCAAAGCTCTTTTAGCGTGTCTATATCCTCTGTCTTTCCTTCGCCTTTTGTTATACGGTCAAGGATTTCATAAATACGCTTCGTGCCTATTCGGCAGTGTGTGCATTTTCCGCAAGACTCTTTCGTCGTAAAGTCAAGAAAGAATTTAGCCATATTGACCATACATGTATCTTCGTCCATAACGACCATGCCGCCGCTGCCCATAATCGCGCCTGTGTCAGACAGTGATTTATAATCTATTACCGTATCAAGTAAATTAGAAGGGATACAGCCGCCGGACGGACCGCCTAATTGTATGGCTTTTATATCTTTATCATCGCGAATGCCTGCGCCAATATCAAAAATCACTTCACGCAGCGTTTTCCCCATTGGTACCTCAATAAGGCCGCCGCGGTTTGTTTTACCCGTCAGCGCAAACACCTTCGTACCTTTATCCTTTTCCGTTCCTAAAGCGGCATATTTATCGCCGCCCTCAGATATAATCCACGGTACATTTGCAAATGTTTCAACATTATTAATATTAGAAGGCTTGTGCCAATAACCCGACTGTGCGGGAAACGGAGGCTTTAGCCTCGGCATACCGCGGCTACCCTCAAGCGACTCTATAAGAGCCGTTTCCTCACCGCATACGAATGCGCCTGCACCGGCTTTTATGCGCATATGGCACGAAAAATCCGTACCTAAAATATTGTCTCCGATAAAGCCTTTTTCCTCTGCTTGTTTTATAGCTTTTTTAAGCCTTAAAATAGCAAGCGGGTACTCTGCTCTTATATAAACAATCGCTTCTTTTGCTCCTATTGCGTAAGATGCTATCAGCATACCCTCAATAAGAGAATGCGGGTCACTTTCTATTACAGCTCTGTCCATAAATGCGCCGGGGTCGCCCTCGTCAGCGTTGCATATTAGGAACTTTTCGTCACCCTCTGAGATTTTTGCGGCATTCCACTTAAACCATGTTGGAAATCCGGCGCCGCCGCGCCCCGCTAAACCCGAAATTTTAATTTGCTCTATCACGCTATCTGCATTTAAGTTGAACAGCGATTTTTTAAGAGCCTCATAGCCGCCGTTTTTTATATATTCATCAATATTTTCCGGGTCTATCAAACCGCAATTTCGAAGCGCAATTCTCGTTTGCTTTTCTAAAAACTCCATATCCTTTTCATCTATAAAAAGGCTTTCTATCGTTTTTATATCGTTATTTTTAACGGCTAAAGCTATTAATTCAGCTTGTTTCGGCTCTACTTTTACCAAGCGTTTTACAAGATTTTCACCGTCATATATATCAACAATAGGCTCAAGCCAGCACATACCGATACAGCCCGTTATGCCAAGCTTAACACCCTCCGGTAAAACTTCTTTAATAGCAGAATAAACCTTGCCGGCTCCCGCGGCTATACCGCAACTGCCTTCACCGACTATAATTTTCATACGAGCGCCTCCTTTTTTTGCAGCTCTTTGATTATAAGCTTAACTTTCTTTGGCGTGAGATTGCCGTATGTTTCCTCATTAATCATAATTGCGGGAGATAGTGAGCAACAGCCAAGACATGCGACGATTTTCAATGAAAAAAGCCCGTCTTTCGTCGTTTCGCCGTCTTTTATATCAAGTGTATCTGTAATTGCTTTTAGGATAGATTCCGCGCCGTTAACATGACACGCTGTACCCTCGCAAAGCATAATCAGATATTTGCCAATGGGCTGAAATCTAAATTGCGCATAAAAAGTAGCAACACCTAAAACTCTTGCGGGAAAAATTCCGGTACTGTCCGAAATCTTATATAAAACATCTTCAGGAAGATAGCCGTAAACTTCCTGTGCTTGCTGCAAAATTGTGATAAGACTGCCTTTAATTCCGGCATACTTATCAAGAATGCCATCTATTAAAGTTAAATCAACTTCATTAAGTGTATGAGACATACAATCTCCTCCGTATCAGTAAAAATATGCTCTTTTTACATTACAAGGAGCGGAACACACGCAAAAAACGCATTTCTATCCGCCCGCAAATCATATAAGTATAAGCTTGGAAAGTTTTTCGTTATATTAAGCCTTTGAAAAGCAGTATTAAAAAGCTTATTCTCCGTATATTTCGGCAAAAATCGTTTAAATGCAAACATAATTTTGCCCAACTATATTTAATCATAAATTTGACACAATTTCAATACATTTTCACAAATTTAGTTTATTTTTTCACAATTAAGATTATATATATGATAATTTTGTGCATTTTTTTAATTCACCTGTAAAAACAACTCTTTTATTCCCGAATGAGGCATATAATACCAGACACCGTCAATTTTCAAGCTTACAAAATCCGGAATAATTGTATCGTATTTACCAAGTTTGCCGCTTGCGTTAAGGGCAATTTTTAATTTTGCCGCCTTTTCAATATTGCTTGTAAATTTTAATTCGTTACTGCAATATAAATTTATGTCCGAAACTTCCTTTTCCAAAGCATAGCTTATTTCTAAAACTTTGCATTCTATTTTGAATTTTTCACCGCATTCGCTATTATAAAAATCTTTTATCTCTGCATATTGACTTTTAATATCCTCGTTATAATTTTCTTGTTTATAATATTTGTATTTTAAATTATAGTCTTTATACTCATCAAAAAGTATAGAAAAATAAATATTAATATCATTTTTTTGAATGGAAGAGGCATAGGAAAAAGCTGTTTTTTCGGGATGCTCTTTTTTTATTAAAACCCTTACGCCGTATATTGCTGCAATTAATATGCAAAACAAAATAAAGACAGTAAATACATTAAACGGCGTTATTTTGCTCCACAAAGAATTGCGGTACTTCAAATAGCCCGCCTTTTTTTCGGGCTTTAGTGAAGTACCGCAATAGATACATAAATCAAAATTTTCGGGATTTTCTTTGTGACAAATCTCACAGTACATTAGCGATTACTCTGTTACTTGTGTTTCTTCCGGCAATTCATTTTCATGCTTATTCTCGCCCTCAGAAAGACCGTCACTGACAGCGGTATCAGTACCGTTTGCACTGTTTTCATCTGAGCCTTCGACTTCGCTTGTTATTTCATCAGGTGTTTTAGCAAGGACTATTCCATCCTCGCTCGGCGCAGCGTCAGAAGCAGGCGTCTGAGAGTCGGCAGGAGTTTGAATTGAAGCATCATCGGCGTTAAATGTTACATTGTCGACGGTTTTAACTTCTAATTCATAATCGGGCTCAACATCAGGCGGGAGAAGTGCGCGCACGGAAAGAGAAACTCGTTTTTTCTCAAAATTAATGTCAGTAATTTTGGCAGTTACGCAGTCCCCTACCGCTAACGCGTCAGATGTTTTCGCAATACGGCGGTTTGCAATTTGAGAAATATGTATAAGTCCGTCTATACCGGGTATTATCTGTGCAAAAGCGCCAAAGGTGGTAAGCCCAACTATCTTTACATCAACAACACTGTCAACGGGATAATCTTTCTTTAATATCTCCCAAGGGTTGTCCTCTGTTTTCTTATAACCGAGCGAAATCTTTTTATTTTCAAAGTCAAGTTTTTTGATATAAACCTCAACTGTGTCGCCTGCATTTACAACCTCAGACGGGTGTTTTATGCGTTTCCAAGAAAGCTCAGAAATATGAATCATACCGTCAACACCGCCAATATCCACGAACGCGCCATAGCTTGTAAGTGACTTGACTGTTCCTTTAATAACCTGACCTTCTTCTGCTTTGCTCCAGAACGCCTTTTCTGCCTCTTTTCGGGTTTCTCTTAAAGCTGCCCTTATTGAGCCTACCGCTCTTTTGCGTTGTTTATTAACTTCTATAATGCGGAAGTTTACTGTTGTATTAAGAAGCTCTTCAAGATTGCCGTCACGGCTTACACCTGAAAGTGATGCCGGTATAAATATGCGAACGCCTTTTGTTCTGACAAGAAGACCTCCGCGAATAATATCACAAACCGTACCTTCAAGAGATTCACCGCTTTGCTCAGCAGCAACAATATCGTCCCAAACTTTTGCCGCGTCACAAATACGCTTGGAAAGCATTACGGTGCCTTCAAGGTCATTGGTTTTCATAATTATAAGGTCAAGCGTATCCCCGGGTTTTAGCTCCTTATTAGGGTCGGCGTTAGGGTCGCTGCTGTATTCATCATAAGGAATATAGCCCGTTTGCTTCCTGCCGATATCTACTTGAATTTCAGTAGGAGTAATGCTTATTACTGTTCCTACAACAAGCTTTTCACTGCCATAATTGCTAAGAGACTCCTCAAGTGCCGCCTCATAGTCATAATGCTCGTCATCGTCGGCAGTTTCATCGTCCTTTGCAACCTCATCAGCTTCCTCTGCCTTAGCTTTTGGCGCTACTGTTTCTGCTTCTGCAACTTCTGCTTTAGCTTTCTCTGCTTTTGCTTCTGTTACTTCAGCTTCTACTTCGGCAGCTTCCGCTTCGTCAACTTTCGCAGCTTCTGTTTCCTGCTCAATTACGGCTTCGGTGGTTTCAATTTCTTTTTCTTCGGAAATTGCTTCCGCGTTTTCGTTTACTATTTCGGACATGGTTTCAAGTACCTCCTTTATAATACCGGCGGGAGTCGATGCACCCGCAGATATACCGATTAAGTCAAAACCACGAAAGTCGTACTTCATTAACTCGCGTGAGTTTTCAACAAGAAAGGTTTTGGCGTTTTCACGGCAGACTTCCGCAAGCTTTGCCGTGTTAGAGCTTTGTTTACCGCCTATTATAATCATCGCGTCACATTTAAGTGATAATAGATAAGCCTCTTTTTGCCTTTCTTCGGTTGCAGAGCATATTGTATCAAATATTTTTATGTTTGTACAGAGTAATTTAGCTTTTTTTGCGCTTTTTTCCCATTCTTTTGTAGAAAATGTTGTTTGAGCCACAAGAATTACAAATTTTCCTTCAAAATTGTGATTATTTTTTAATAATTTTTCAAGCTCTAACTCGTTTTCAACAACGAACGAGTCGGATAAAGCATAGCTTCTAATTCCCATAACCTCAGGATGCTTAGGATTTCCGCAAATTATTAATACGGTGTTTTTTGGACTTTCCTTTACTATTTTATGTATTTTTTTTACATACGGGCAGGTGGAGTCCGTATGCTTAATACCGTCTTCTTCAAGAGTTTCCATCGTGCTTTTTTCAACACCGTGGGCGCGCAATACTAAAGTTGTGTCACTTTCAACCTCTGAAATAGAATTGACAATACATACTCCCCTGCTCTTAAAATCCTCAATGACATCAGGGTTATGTATAACGGGTCCCAACATAACGGTTTTTATACCCTTATCTATTAAATTGTCAACAAGCTTTACGGCTCTGTCAACCCCAAAGCAAAAGCCGGCAGTCTTTGCAAGAATAAGCTTTGCCATTAAATATTCTCCTTAATTGTATCAATCATAAGCTTTATAGATTGTTTTAGCGTGTATCCGGTTGTGTCTAATATTATTGAATCGGAAGCGGGCTTTAATGGTGCAATTTTGCGGCTCGAGTCTTGCTCGTCACGCTTTTTAACATCAAAAAGCACTTCGTCGAATGACACTTCCTGCCCTTTTGTGATTAATTCATGATACCGTCTTTTTGCTCTCTCCTCTGCTGTTGCCGTTAGAAAGATTTTTACATTGGCGTCGGGCAATACAACTGTTGCAATATCTCTGCCGTCCATCACACAATTATTTTTTGCCGCAATATCTCTTTGTAAATTAAATAAAAAGTCTCTTACAATAGGGTGAGCTGAAACATCAGATGCTGCCATTGATATTTCCGGCGTGCGAATAAGTGATGATACATCCCTTTCACCTATAAACACCCTTTGCTCGAAATCAATAAATTTTAACGATATAGTCAGCTTTTCCAATAAGGGTTTTATCTGCTCTTCATTTGTAGTATCTTTGCCGTTTTCTTTTACAAACAGCCCGACAGCGCGATAAAGCGCGCCCGTATCAACATAAATATACCCAAACTCTTTAGCCGCTGCCTTTGCTATTGTGCTTTTGCCCGCTCCCGCAGGTCCGTCAATTGCTATGTTAATCATATTGAGTTCCTCCCCAAATTTTAATTACAAACTGAATTTCCTGCAAGCGCTCCCGTAGAAAAAGCGATTTGCAAGTTAAATCCGCCCGTATAAGCGTCAACATCAATCACTTCTCCCGCAAAATAAAGTCCTTTTGTAATTTTGCTTTCCATTGTCTTAGGGTTAATTTCATTAACAGATACCCCGCCTGATGTTATTACAGCCTCGTCTATTGACCTAAAATCAATAACCGTAAGCTTTATATCTTTAAGCGTTGCGGCTATTCTTTGCCGCGCTTCCTTTGTAATCGAGTTAGCCTTTAGCATGCCGTTTACTTCGCTTAAATTTGCGACAATTGGTATTAAAGACTTTGGTAAAAGAGTTGATAAAAGATTGAATGTGTTTTTATTTGCGTTCTCTGATATTTCGGTTAATATTCTTTTATCAAGCTGCTCGTGAGTTAAAGCAGGCTTTAGGTCAATGTGCAGCTCAAACTTTTCGCTTTCCATATTTCTCATATGAGAGGAGGCGCTCAAAACGAGCGGACCTGAAACCCCAAAATGAGTTATAAGCAGCTCTCCAAATCCTGAAAAAACATCTGCTTTTTTATGTGTATCTGTTACTGTTAAGTTTATATTTTTTAGTGTAAGCCCTGCGGCCCTGCTAACAAAGCCTTCATGACACTCAAGGGGCACTAATGACGGCTTTGGCTCTATTATTGTGTGACCCGCCTGTTTCGCAAAATCATATCCGTCACCCGTAGAGCCTGTTTGCGGATATGAAAGCCCGCCCGTAGCTATAATTACGGCATCAGCCGTAAAGCTTTTTCCGTCTTGCGTAACGGCTCCTAAAACCTTATTATTTTCTATTATAAGAGATGCTGCGCTTGCTCTAACTCTTTTAACTTTATTTTTAGTAATAAAACGGTTAAGAGCGTCAACAACATCAAACGAATTGTTTGAAACGGGAAAAACACGACCGCCTCTTTCGGTTTTGAGCGGCACTCCAAGGCTTTCGAAAAAGCCTATCGTATCAGACGGCATAAAGCGTGATAAAGCGCCGAACATAAAAGCACCGTTTACAGGGATATTTGCTATTATATCATTTATATCCGTTATATTATTCGTAAGATTACATCTGCCCTTACCCGTTATTACGAGTTTTCTTGCAAGCTTTTCATTTTTATCTAAAAGCGTTACCTTGCACCCATGCTGTGACGCTGTGCCTGCCGCCATTAAGCCTGCGGCGCCTGCTCCTATAACTAATATTGTTTTCAAATAAATACCTCTTAAATTCTAAATTTTTATTATTCCGTCCGTCATCCCTTTGCCGCATTCGTCGGGTACTGGAAGTAAAAGCGAGTAAAGGTCAACTGCTTTACACTCAAGCTGAAAATAACTTTTTGCAAACTCTGAAAGCGTATCAATTTGCGACGACTTCGTAATTATTGGAATTAGTGCGTTTTTGCTTATATTTGATAAAAGCGACTGCCCTTTTACATTAAATCCTAAAACCTTTATATAAGGAGGCAAAGCTTTTGTATATTCCTTTGTAATGCCAAGATATGAGGATAAAATTAATCTTCTTATTCTGGAGTGAGTATATCTTTTTGATTTAACATTGTCAATAATATCATTTATTGTTGAGCATGCTCTTACAGCTTTGTACAGCTTATTTTCGAGCCCCTCGGAAATGTCCGGAAGCTTGCTGAAATCCGCGGTGCTTTTTCTTCTCAATTCACTTAAAACAGCTATTTCAAACTTGCCTTTGTCCGGCGGCATTTTTCCGAGTTCCTTCTGTGCGTTTATAATCTCAAGCGTGTTTTTTGGCACACTTTCAGATATATTAAGGTCTTTATAAATTTCATTTCTTATTTGCGATGCCGATTTATATTCACCCTTAGAAAAACTGTCATGTAAGGCGCCTTTTCTTTTAACGGCAGTAAAACGCATATTTGAATTAAGACTTTTAATTGCCTTTATATATTCAACCGCAAGAATGTTATTAGGCGTTGAAAGAATATCGGAAATACTTTTGCCATGAAGCGTGCTAACCGCAGATTGGCGGGCGCTTGCATATGTTCTTCCGTCTTTTAGACAGTCTAAAACTATACTGACAAGCCTATTATCAGTTACGGCGTCTGCCGTTTGTGACAGCTTATTTTCATCACTCGTTTCCGCACCAAATGAAACGGTTTTAACGACTGACAGCGCATCCAAAATATAAATTGCCGAACGAGCAAAGCTCTCTGCCCCTGAAACTGCCGCGGGCAAAGGCAAGGATATGACTAAATCAACACCGTTTAACAGTGCGGCGGTAACTCTCCCGCTTGTGGGCATAATAGCCGGTTCTCCGCGCTGAACGAAGTTTTCGCTCATTACGGCGACTATTGCGTCGGCGCCTAACGAGCGTGTTTTCAGAAGGTGAAATTTGTGCCCGTTGTGAAAGGGGTTGTATTCTGCTACAATTCCATAAACATTCATTCGATAAAAGGTTCCTTTTTTTGATATAAATCCCTTGAAAAAGATTTTTTACATGTTATAATAAACAGGTATGATTAAAATCATCTTTAATAAATCAAGGTAAAAGTTACAAAAGCTTGGAGGAGTAAATAGTGAAAATTCTTGTCATTAACGCAGGCAGTTCATCAATGAAGTACCAACTTTTTGATATGGATAGTAAAGCAATTCTATCTAAAGGCAACTGTGAGCGCATTGGCATTGACGGTAACGTAAAAGGTTCATCAGGTCAAAACAGTTATAATTTTAAGGTAAAAATGGACAACCATATTGAAGCATTTAAGGTTATTAAAAACATTCTTACCGAGGGCGAGAACAAGGTTCTTTATTCACTTTCAGATATTGGAGCTGTCGGGCACAGGATTGTGCAAGGCGGCTCTACATTTACGAAAAGCGTTTTAGTTGACGACGAAGTAGTAAGGATTATTGAAGATTATGCCGCTCTTGCGCCTCTTCACAACCTTGCGCACATTCAAGGTATTAAGGCGTGTACAGAGGTTTTGGGAAAGTCCGTACCGCAGGTCGTAGTATTTGATACAGCTTTTCACAGCACAATGCCCGAAGAAGCTTACACTTTTCCTATCCCCTATGAGCTTTCTAAAAAACATAACATCCGCCGATACGGCTTCCACGGCACTTCCCACAGATATGTCAGCGCAAAATGTATAAAGCTTTTAGGAAAAGAGCAGTCAAAAATTGTTACATGTCACCTTGGCAACGGCTGCTCTATAACGGCTATTGTTGACGGTAGGGTTATAGATACGAGTATGGGGCTTACCCCTCTTGACGGCTTTATGATGGGTACGAGAACGGGCACTCTTGACCCGTCTGTTGTAACCCTTTTACAAAGAAAGGAAGGGTTATCACCCGATGAAACTGACGATTTATTAAATAAAAAGTCCGGCGCTTTAGGGGTTAGCGGCTTATCATCTGATGATAGGGACCTTACATTAGCCGCAGAAGCGGGCAACGAAAGAGCCGCGCTTGCAAGGAAAATACAGCAATATCAAATCAGGAAATTCATTGGCAGTTATGCCGCTGCAATGAATGGGGTTGACGCTATAGTATTTACGGGCGGTTTAGGCGAAAATGCGCCCGATATCAGAGAAAATGTTTGTAAAAACCTAACATTTCTTGGTATTGATTTTGACGATGCTGCAAATGAAATACTTATACGCGGCGCCGAGGGCGAAATAACTAAGGGCAACTCTCCTGTCCGCGTCTTTGTAATACCGACTAATGAGGAGCTTATTATTGCCAAAGATACTTTGGAAATAGCCTCTGTTAAATAAAGTCTTTTATAATTTACGGTTCATCTTTTGATGAACCGTTTTATGCTCTATTTTTTCTGTATTCAAGATAGCTTTGTAAAATAATTACGGCGGCTACCGCATCAACGGTATCTTTTCGTTTTTTGCCTCTCACATTATTATCATTTAAGATTTTATGAGCGGATACAGTAGTAAGCCTCTCGTCCCATAGCTCTATCGGAAGATTTGTGCTTTCTTTTAATATATCGGCAAATTCAGCCGCGGCTTGCGCCTTAAACCCCTCGGAACCGTCCATATTTTTCGGGTATCCGACAATAATCAGCTCCGCTTCTTTCTCTTTTGCAAGGCAGACTATTTTTTCAGAAAGTAAACCCTTATCTTTCTCGTGTATTACACAAACAGGAAAGGCAAGCATTTCATATTTATCAGAAACCGCTGCTCCTGTTCGTGCATCGCCATAATCAATTGACATAATAATCATAAAATTACCCTACTCAATATTTATAGCTTCCGTGTCTGATTCCGTTATAACAGGCTGCGAAGCAGTCGGCTCTGTTGTGATAATCGGCGGCAAAGTTGTTGTAATTGACTGTGTGGTTAAAGGTGAAGTCGTCGCACTTGTTGAGCCGGCTGTCGTACTTAAAGAGCATTCTGCACATGTTGAGGGAAGCTTATTTCTTCTGTAATATCCATAAGCCTTTTTTGGACAATCATCACTTGCAAGTAAACCCGTAGCAACACAATATTGCCGTGAAACAACCTCTGAAGAATCCTTAAATGATTTCGATTTTAGGTTTTTATGAACATCGTTCATAATTTTTGAAAAGATTTTTCCTGCCGGGTTTCCGCTGGCGTTAATCTCTTTATTTATATCATATCCATACCAAACGGCAGCAACATAGTGAGGAGTTCCGCCAACAAACCATCTGTCATAATTATTGCTTGTCGTACCGGTTTTTGCAAATGTTCTAAATCCGCTGACACCGTAGCCAGAGGCTGTGCCGCCCGAAACGACCGTTTCAAGAAGCTTGCGCATTACAACTGAAGTACCCTCGCTTATCGCTTTTTCTTTTGTTTCCTTGTACTCTAAAAGCACCTGACTGCCGTCGCTGTTAGTAACCTTTGTGTAGCAGTACGGTTTATAATACATACCGCCGTTTCCAAATGTGGCGAATGCCGCCGCCATTTCAAGAGTTGTAACACCCTTACTCATTCCGCCAACGGCTAACGAGGAAAGGTTTACATCTGAGTTTACTCCTTTTTCAACGAGTGTTGTAAAATGAAATTTATCCTTTAAATAATCAAAGCATGTCTGTGCAGAAACTTTTCTGCATACCTGTGCCGCAACGGTATTAAGAGATTGAGCAACGGCGTATTGAACGGTCACATATTCGTCGGGTTTTCCATAAGAACCACCGTAGTTTATAGGCCACCTTTCACCCGTGTTAAGAAGTATACCATAGTTTTGGATTGAGGAAGAATAATTTATTCTCCCCTCTTCAATGCCGGGCGCATATACTGATAACGGTTTTATTGAAGAGCCGGGTTGCCTTGGAGAGTCTACGGCGCGGTTTAAACCCCTTATCATCGTCTTTTTGCCGGCGCCGCCTGCTATGGCTATTACCCTGCCGCTATAATCCATAATTGTTATAGCCGATTGCGTTTTTTCATTTGCAAAGGATTTTCTGTTCTCATAGACATCAGTGACAATCTTTTGCACTTCAATATTAACGGCTGAATATATTTTAAGCCCGCCGTAAAGAACTTTACGCTCGGCGTCGCCTCTCGTTATGTTCTGCTTTTTTGCAAGGTCGGTTATTACTGATTCAATTACATAATCAATGTAATAATCGGATATTGCTGAGGATTTCTCAACAATTGGCTCATCTTTTTTATCAGTCTTTTTAGGCGCAACATATCCCTTGCTGTTTGTGAACACCATTTTATAGTCAATTGCCGCCTGATAATCTTCTTTAGTTTTAAAAAAGCCTTGCTCAAACATATTTTTAAGGCACAAAAGCTGCCTTTCTCTGTTTTTCTCAGGATGTAAAATAGGGTCATATGTATAGGGCGCTTGCGTAATTGCTGCAATAGATGCACATTCCGATACATTCAAATCGGACACATCTTTGCCGAAATACTGCTGTGAAGCAGTTTTAACTCCGTAACAGCCCTGATTTAAGTAAAGCGTGTTAAGGTACGCCTCGATTATCGTCTTTTTATTATAGTGCTTTTCAAGATTTAAGGCAGAAAGTATTTCATTATATTTGCGGCTGAAAATTCTGCCGTCCTCTCCCGTAAGGTTTTTAATTAGCTGCTGAGTAATTGTTGAGCCGCCTTGACTAAAAGAATGATTTTTAATAAGGCCGTGGTAAAAAACAACACTCGTCGTTCTAAACCAGTCAACGCCTTTATGGTTATTAAACCTTTTATCCTCAAGAGCTATAAATGCATTAATTAAATCGTCGGGCATCTCGTCTATACTTACCCAAACCCTGTTTTCAACTCCATGGAGTTTAAACAGCTCAATTAGCTTTCCGTTTTTATCATATCCGTAAATAAAGCTTGTTCTGTCTTGATTTGCAATATAATCATCAAGGTCAACTATAATGTCGCCGTTTACAGTTTTAACTATATCGGCAAGCACATAAGTTACAATCGCTGTAAAGGATATAACACCAACAGCTATAAAAATCATTGCCGCTAAAACAAGTTTTCTGAAAGAAGGATTATGTTTGCGGTTTTCTATTTTCATTTTAACATTTTTAACTGTTTTATTTGTACTTTTTCTCAAATGCCGACACCTCCGCACTGGATAATTATATCATATACAAATGACAAAAGGTAAGCTTTTATTAAATTTGTAATTTATTTGTTATATTTAAGACAAAATGGACAAAAATACTATAAAAGGTACAGGAGAAAAATGATGAAAACAAAAATTATGGCACTTATTTTACTGATTGCTGTTGTGCCGATTGGTATTATGCTGTCAAAGCACACACAGAAAGGGCAAGAAATTAACTCCACAACAAGCGAAAGCTATTCATATTCTTTAGAAAGCACAAAAGCTTTATACGAGTATATGCTAAAAGAATATAACGGAAAGCTTGCCGTTTTTGAAACGAATTCTGAGCATCCCGTAGAAGTTTTTAGTATTTTCGTAGACACACTGCCTCAAGTTGACAGAGATTTGTTAAAGGACGGAATTCCGGCAAGCACTAAAGCCGAGCTTTTACGGCTTATTGAGGATTATACAGGATAAAAGTTATCACATATGCTTTTTGCAAGCGCAATATCAAACGGCGTTGTGATTTTTATGTTATAATCCTCCCCATTTACAAGGGCAACCTTTGCCCCGCGTGACAATATAAGCCCTGCGGTATCCGTATACATTTTTATTTCCTCTGCGCTTAATAAACAGAATGTTTCAAAAAGCAGTGAAAAGGAAAATGTCTGCGGAGTTTGTATCCTTACTAACGCCTTTCTATTCAGCATACCGTCAATAAAAGCACCGTCTTTGCTCATCATAACAGTATCAACACAGGGCAGAACCGTCGTCGCGGCACCGTACTCTTTTGCTTTATTAATGTTTTCTTCTATTATTCTGTCATTAATAAACGGGCGTACGGCGTCGTGCGTTATAATTATATCCCCGTCGCCGGCAGAAAGTACCGCTTTTGCAAATTTACAACCATTGTAAACTGAATGATTTCTATCATTACCGCCGGATACTATGAAAATATTTTCCGTGTCGCATAAATACTCTTTTATTATTGCATTCGTTTCACCCATATGCTTTTTTGGCGCACAGATAACAAATGCGTCAATCATATCGCTTTTAATAAAAGCCTCAAGCGTTCTTATTATTATCGGTTTATCATTAATCTTCATAAACTGCTTAGGGGCGGCGCCGCCCATTCTTGTGCCTGTGCCGCCTGCCATTATCTCACAAATTACCAAAGCTTACAGCTCCTTTTTATTGTCAAAACCCTCCGTACTCTCTTTTCTGAATAATACCTTTATCGTCAATAGCATTAATTTTATGTCAAGCATAACAGAATAGTTTTGAATATATGTTAAATCAAGCTTCAGCTTGTTGTATGCAGTCGTATTATACTTACCGTATACTTGGGCATAGCCGGTTAAGCCCGTTTTCACTTTATGGCGGTACGCAAACTCCGGCATCTGCTTGCAGTATTCCTTCACATGCTCTACTCTTTCACATCGCGGACCTACTATTGACATATCACCTATAAATATATTAAAAAGCTGCGGCAGCTCGTCAATCCTTAAAGGACGGATAAGCTTTCCTATAGGAGTTATACGCTTATCATTATTTACTGCCGGCTTTGGCTTACCGTCAGGCTCGGCATTGACTATCATACTGCGAAATTTATATATCTCGAACTCCTTACCGTCAAGAGTGATGCGTTTCTGCCTAAAAAACACAGGACCGCCGTCATATAGCTTTATAGCAGCGCTTACAATGAGCAGAAACGGTGAAAGCACCATTATAGCAAGGGACGATACAAACAAATCCATCGCTCTTTTGACTACTCTTTGCTCAAGAGTCAAACCAACGCTTTCACAACACACGAGCGGAGAATCAAAGTAGGTAATCTCATACGCTCCTCTTATAAGGATGTCTGAAATCTTTGGCACGATATATACTCTTTTATCATTTTCATAACAAAATTTTAAGAGGTCGTTTCGCGTTTGAGCGGAAACATCACAAATAATAATGGACTCATATCTGTTTATCGCCTCAATTATATCATCAAGATTTTCTGTCGTTTTTATCGATTCACATATCGTATACTTATCTACCATTTCGCTCATTTTTAATACGAGTTCTGTTGCAAGATGGCTGCCGTAAACGATTAACATCCTCTGCGGCGGGTTTAACTTTTTAATAAGCTCTGCGGAAATAAATGCCCAACCAGAAATAATTGCTATTTGCATAAATGTTAAAGCAATTAACGGTAAAGCATTTGCAAGCTTTGCCTCTATAAGACTTATTTGTATATATGTTGTAACATTTACAAAAAACAATGTGACGATGCCCGAAAAAATACTGTCACCTATTCGGCGTTCGTCTATCTTTTGAAGTCCGGCTATACTTGAAACGAAAAAGAGAATGGTTAAATAAGCAAAAACCGTAAAAATTATACCCTTATCCCTATAAGGATGCACAAAAAAGATGTTGTATCGGTAATGCCAAACCAAACCGTATAAAGCAGTTAAAACACAATCTAAAAGTAAGATTGTGATAAATCTGATTGTTTTTTTATAGTGTTCAAACGCTTTCATAATATCCATCCAATAAAATGTTGTTACGGGACTTGCACAATATCCTTACTTTCCAAATATAATATATAAAGGTGGTGTAGTTTTGTTAGGTTTACTGTTAAACGAACTGTCGGATTTATTGTTTTTAATCCTTCACACATCAGGCTCAGAGCAGTTTCCTGCCCCTTTATCGCCTCAAAAGGAAAAAGAGTGCATAGAGAAAATGATGCAAAATGATTTAAAGGCAAGGCAGACACTAATTGAGCATAATCTTCGTTTAGTTGCCCATATTATAAAAAAATACTATTCTACATATAGCGAGCAGGAGGATTTAATTTCTATCGGCACAATAGGACTTATTAAGGCGATTAACAGTTATGACCCGAAAAAAGGAACAAAGCTTGCAACATATGCCGCTCGTTGTATTGAAAATGAAATTTTAATGCATTTTAGAAATCTACGCAAAACCGCGCAAGATGTTTCTATAAGCGAACCTATAGACACTGACCCGCAGGGTAACCCGCTAACGCTTATGGATATAATTTATGTCGATGATACGATTGTGGATGAAATTGATTTAGCAAACCGTATTGCAAAACTGAATGAGCATATAAATAACCTCGAAAAACAGCGTGATAAAGATATACTTATTATGAGATACGGTCTAAAGGGCACAAAGCCTCATACACAGAAATGCGTTGCCGCCGCGCTTGGAATTTCAAGGTCATATGTTTCAAGGATTGAAAAAAGGCTGCTTTTAGAGTTGCGGGCAAAGCTGCAAGAATTAAATTGATAACTTTATATATTTAATTTACTCATCGTTTTAGCACTCCGGAGAAAACAGAATTTGAAGCATTGTAACAATATCCTTGTTATCAACAGTAGGCAAAAACGAGAAATTAAACTTAACATATTCTTGCTCACATTCTGAGCTGACTAAAACGCGCGCACTGAAAAACGCATTACAATTCATACCCTTTGATTTCGCATAGCTTGTTGTAATTGCCTCTACATCATCTTTGTGAATAAACTTGCCAAAATCAAGTCTCTTTTTTGAAATAAAGTCGTTTAAGCTATAACCTAAAACTCTTTTTACATTGTTGGAATATGTAATACCGCCCGTAATAAAGTCCTGCTGAATAATAAGGCAATTACTTTTATTAAGCGCAAAAACAAATGAAACAGGGTTAATAATCGAAGCTGTTTCCACTTCCCTCTTTTGCTGTTCGTGTTCTGTATATTGCTTATTAAAGTGCGCAAACAGGTCGTCTGTTCCCGCAATTATCGGCTCATAAACGCTAAAACTCATACAGTCATAGCTGTAAAGTGTTTCAGCGTTTATTTCTGCAAGCTCATCGGGTATCGTGATAATCGGCGTGTAGTAAGATAGGTTTTTTATTGTGTCTGAAAGGAATTCCGGCGGATAAAAACCTGTAAAAGCCTTTTCCGCAAACTCGCCGGCTAATACAATCCTATCGAACAAGCCTTCACCCATACATAGCATATCTAAATATTTATCACAAACAAGATATGCACCTAAGCTAAAACCAAACATCCTTACACTATCAGCAAATGCCTTTAAGTTGCGCCATGAAATATTTTTAAGGAATTGCTGCGGCAAACAAAGGCAAATATAACCGCAAGCTTGCGGATAAGCATCATAAAAAACCGAGAGCTGCTGAAGAATTGCCGGAATATCAGATACAGAGAAAAGTGTAAATGTAGATAATACGGGTGAGACGCCTGTCTTTTTAATTAGTTCGTCCGCTATATTTATAAGTTTTTTTATTTGAATTATTGACGCCTTCTTTTTATTCTTCACTAAGGTAAACATATCTCTGAAAACATCAGAGGGTATTGGAAGCATATCACCTAACACAGAAAACGGAAGATAATCATAACAAACGAGCGTGTCCGATTTTTTGTCAAACACCGGAATAAAACGCTCTGCCGATTTTGTACTGTCATCTTCTATTATTTGTACATCATAGAAAAGTGTTTCCTCGAAATATTTATAATTTCCAATTGAGGAATTATAAAATGTATACATATCACTCCCGTTTAATTTCGATATGTCGGAAGCATAGGATGCTTGGTTAAGAAGCTCCCTGTAACTCAAACCGTCATCAGGGTAACGGGATACACCTATTGTTGCCGTAATAGTATCCGTACCTGTCGCAGTTTTATATTCTTCTCTTAAATTTTTATGAAGATTTTCAACAAATAAAACAGCGTCAAGCTTCCGTTTAACATTCTTTAAGAATATGCAAAATTTATCACCGCTTAAACTGCAAGTAAAACAATCTTTATCTTTTGTAAATTCGGTAATTCTCTCAGCCATACTTTTAATAATATTATTACCAAATTCATAGCCTGCTGTATTGTTTATACATGTCATACCATCAACATCAATATACAGCATAAAACAAACGGTATCCTTTTTAGCTTCGTATAAATATGCCTCAACATCTTTTCGCATTTCATCTTCTACGGGAAGCCCTGTAAGCAAATCGTGCGTCTTAAATTTCGGTTTTGTTTCTTTTACAAATATTGAGCTGTCGTAACCATTAAAAGATGCGCATATGCCGGTTAAATCTCTATTTTTATCCGTAATAAATGTAACAGAGCCTGCAACAAGGAATTCTTGTTTGCTCTTAGTTATAATACGAAACTCAGCTCTCGTCTTTTTATAACCTTTCTTTGCAAGTTCGCAAAATTCCTCTACCGTAAAACTACGAGAAAAGGACGGTAAATCGTCTTTATGACAAGTCTCTGTAATTTGCGCCAACGCTTCCGATATATTTCTTGGCAAATAGCCAAACAGTTTCGCCCAATTGCCCTTGTGCAAAGTAAAGTCATCGTTCTCAAAGTCTGCTTCAAAAATAACGTCGTAGGAGTTTGTAATGGTTTGCGCATACTTTGTAATAACAGGGCTTAATGAATTGTCATCCTTCAATTCCGTTACTTTATCTGTTACAAGGTCAATGTTACCCATAACCTTATCTTCCAATTCTAAAGTTACCGGGTCGCTCTTGAATTCTTCCTCTATTTTTTTGTAATCGGCAAGACACCATTCAAAACATTTCATTATTTGTGATGAAAACGCCCCGCAAGCTCCTGTTTTAATGAGGTTAACAGCTTCTTCATGTGAAAGCGCATGCTTGTACGGACGGTCACTCGTAAGCGCGTCATAACAATCCGCAATAGAAACAACTTGCGCGCTTATCGGAATTTCATCACCTTTCAGCCCGTTGGGATATCCCTTACCATCCCACTTTTCGTGGTGGTTAAGGCAAATTTCCCGACAATATTGAAAATAGACATTATCCCCTATTCCGTCAAGCATATTTAAAAGACGCACACCCTTTGTAGTGTGTGTTTTCATAAGCTCAAATTCTTCCCTTGTAAGCCTTGCCGGTTTTAGCAAAATGGCGTCGGGAATAGAAATCTTGCCGATATCATGAACGGCTGACGCAAGAGAAATGATTTCAATCTGCTCCTCTGTGAGATTATACTCAGGACATTCCGTAGCGACAACCTCAAGCAAGGTTTTTACAAAGTATCTAATTCTTTTAATATGCTGACCGGACTCAACATCGCGACTCTCAATCGCCGCAACTAAAAGCTCTATAAGGTCAAAGTTCAGTTTGTGCATCTTTTGTGTCTGTTCGCGCAATTTGCTCGCCTGCATCATAAGCCGCTTGCTATGTATATGTGTAAGGTTACCTATTTGCGTTTTTAATTTATGCATAGACACAAGATTTGAAAGCCTTTTTAGTACAAGCTCCTCCGAAATAGAGTCGGAAATAATATCGCTTGCAAGGTTTTCATAACCTAATTTATTAAACTCTGTATATGCCTCAAACGAGGTAAAGGCAATAGGGACAGTTTCAAGAAGCTCCTGTTCAGAAATACGATTAAGAAGCCATGATGTATTAAAATCGTCAGAAAACTTGTCAAAAACGAAAACCGTTACCGATGATTTATAAGCCTCTATACTGTTATATGAAGAAACATCATATTGACATTTGATAAGCTTATAATTGTCTTCAATTAGTTTAACAAGACTAACTTGGGAATCATAATCGTTGCTAAACATAATAATAGTTTGATTATGCGTACGAACCACCCCTCAGAACAATATGACAAAAAACATCAATTAATATTAGCATTTTTGTATATACAAGTCAACCTAAAACACCATTTTTTTGTTGTCGATAATATAAAATTGACAAAAAAGAGCGGGCAAATAGCAGTAATTGTTTATTTAATGGTTTTTCGACTATAGAAGTGAATTATAGAAGTAGAAATATTGACTTTGAATTAGGTTTGTGTTATATCTATAAAAGCGAAAAGGATATTTTTTTTAGCAATTAACTCTATTGTTTTAATAAGTTCCTCCTGCAAAGTGACAATATTCGCAAGTACTCTTTATAAGGCGGCAAATGTTGCACCTTATAGATTGGAGATATAATGAAACAAACAGAAAACCTTAAATTTAACAAAGACGGTACTTTCAAAATCCTTTGTTTTGGGGATTTACATGAAAAACTTGTTATAGAGGACATTAAGAGCCAAAGAAAGTTCAACGATATGTCACTTTTTATGAAAACTGCTGTAAAAGCTCTAAATCCTGATTTTGCCGTTTTATTAGGTGACACACTTTGTATTAGGGATGAAACCGAGGGTTTTACCTTATATAAAGCAGCCATTAAAAACATACTTCAACCTATTCTTGATGCTAATATTCCCTTTGGATATGTCATGGGTAACCATGAGCATGATACGGCACAAGAGGAGCTTATAAAAGAGGCGTATGACCAGTTTCAGACATGCTATGTTTATAACGATGACCCAAGTATTACAGGAAACTTAAACTGTTATGTGCCTATAAGAAGCAGTGACGACACTAAAGACGCGTTTATAATGTGGTTTATTGACTCTAACGGCTCGTATCATGATAAGAATATCTCCCGATATGATTGGGTAAGAAAAGACCAGATTAAATGGTACGAGCAAAAGGCGGCGGACATTAAAGAAAAGAACAAAGAGACAGTTCCTGCCGTTTTATTTCAGCATATTCCGGTAGCGGAGGAATATGAGCTTTTAAGAGAGGCAAAACTCTGGGAAAGACCAATTGCCGTTAAAGGACACTTCAAATGGGGCGATAAATATTATGTTGCGAAAGGCATAATGGATGGCTATCTTGGCGAAGGTCCTTGCGCGCCGTATCAAAATGCCGGTCAGTTTGACAGTTGGAAAAAAACGGGTGACATAAAAGGTGCTTTTTTCGGACATGACCATGTGAATGATTTTACGGGAAACCTTGACGGAATTCTTTTAGGACAGAATAAAACAAGCGGCTTTAGAGCATATACTGACGGCTGCCGCTCTGCTGTAAGGCTTATAACGCTTTACGAAAATACGGGTGAAATCTCCACAAAAGTTTATCACTTTAAAGAATTCGGCTTAAACTGCACAAGCTTAGGTCCAATTATGAAACGCATTACAGATAGACAAAGTATAAATATGCATTGGGCATCGTATATCTTAGGGGCTGCCGGGGCTACAATCGGCTCTGGTGTTTTACTGCACAAGCTAATTAAAAAAAGACGCAAATAATAAAGCCGCCTTAGTTTATTAACCTATGGCGCACATCTCCGCTTGTGGCGTAGCTGGATAACGCAGCAGATTCCGATTCTGAAGAACGGGGGTTCAAATCCCTCCAAGCGGGCCAACGGCATATGCCGTAAACAAGTCACGCACAAGTAAAAGTGTATGACTTGTTTTTTTATTAATAAATACGAGTTGCAGAAATACATTATATTTGATAAAATGTATCGGCACATTCATTTTTTATGCTTATTTATCAAATTTAGATAATAAATTATAACAATAAATATAGGTGGATGAAATATGGAAAGAATTTTTACAAAAGGTATGGATTTTACGGACGAGAGCGGAAGAAACCGAATTTTCAACGGCGCTAACATATGCTCGAAAAACTATCACGGCATAAAAATGTCAGAGCGGACGGAATTTCCTTATACTCTTGACGAC
>LSQX01099100.1_pt1 | contig 29053 bp, 19 predicted proteins | sample 654561 | NCBI WGS metagenome assembly LSQX01 (sample SAMN04489861, study PRJNA283612) | anaerobic digester metagenome | isolation source: 4 biogas reactors fed with cattle manure at either 37C or 55C with and... | place: Denmark: Kongens Lyngby | collected 2014 | reverse complement strand
AAAATATTTTTTTGTCTTTGTATCGGATAGGATATGAAAGCATTACAAAGATAATATTTTTCAAATCCATGCGTTGCCCCTCTCAAGAGGATTTATTTTGCCGAATTTTTGGCATCAAATGAAGGCGAAAGATGACACAAAACATCCTCGACGGGTTTCGATTTCTTCCATAAAATTCGAAAAAAAAATCGTAATTCGTAATTGTTAATTCGTAATTGTTCTGTCTCGCGACTTTCCTTGTAATATGTATCTATATATGTATTACTTATACATCTCTTCATTGTTTTAATAAAATAATCCGGTGTATATTCTATCCGTTCTGTTTTTTTATATAATTTAGCGACACTAAAAAATTACATTTTCAATGTATAAAAACATACGATAATGATTTTTAAATATAGCATATTATTTACTTCAATTTTAATCATTTGTGGCATACAATCTGCAAAATCACAGGTGGAAGTTATTTCACAACAAGAAATAAAAACATTAAACGAACAATATATTTCTTCCAATCGAAATATGGAAGGCAAACAAAAGGGATACCGCGTTCAGATATTTTTTGATTCAGGAAATAATTCACGGATTGAAGCCACCAAGATTCGCAATGAATTTGCCTCTCGTTTCCCAAAAGTCAGCACTTACATTATCTTTAAAGAGCCCAACTTCAGGGTGAGAGTAGGTGATTTTCGAACCCGTACCGACGCCAGAGGTTTTCAACAATCGATATCGGCCCTTTATCCACAAAGTTTTGTTGTGAAAGATGAAATTTATTATCCCAAACACCAATACGAATAAAATAGCTCATTTTACCTTGCTTTTCTCACGCATTGCCTTTACATCCACCTATGTATTGGTTCATGCATCTTAATAAGGTTTATCTATACGGGCATATAAACAATTTTCTTCTCTTTGAAATAACTTTCATTAAACCAAAGTTCTATTGGATAAATATATACTTTTTGCGGATATAAGGACGCAATTTCTTCGGCAATATCGCCCCCTTTTAAATAAATGAGCCCATTTTGTAAGGCATTCCTGGAATGCTTACCGACTTTATGATGTACCCATTGATAAAAAACCGGCAAAGTAGTAACGGCTCTACTGAGTATAAAATCATACGAAGTCTTACTATCTTCTGCTCGCTGTTGAGCATAGCTAACATTCTGTAAATCTAACGCTTTAACTATTTCACGGACCACTTTTATTTTTTTTCCTACCGAGTCAACCAAATGAAAGGATACTTCAGGAAAAAAAATAGCCAAAGGAATACCGGGGAAACCTCCACCTGTACCCACATCTAATATCCTAGTCCCTTTCTCAAAGGAAATCAATTTAGCTATACTGAGCGAATGCAACACATGATTGACACATAAATTATCAATGTCTTTACGAGATATTACATTGATGCAAGCATTCCACTGCTTATAGAGCGGCCATAGTCTGCTTAAATTTTCAATTTGATGTTTACTGAGTTCGGGAAAATAAGTTATAATTTCATCCATCGTATAAAAGAAAGTGCAAATGTATATAAAAAAGTAGAACGTCGAAATAACATTATCTCGACGTTCTACTATTCTTAAAAAAACGTTTATCTAACAATATTCATTTCTTTGATCAAGTTCATTGCACCTGCATATTTTTCAATAATAAACAAAGCATAACGAACATCCAAGTTAATGCATCGTTGTAAATTTTCCTCAAAATCAATATCTCCCGACATAGCTTCGCTGTTACCATCAAAAGCTAAGCCTATTAACTCTCCATTTGCATTGATAACAGGAGATCCTGAATTACCGCCTGTTATATCATTATTAGAGATAAAACAAACCGACATTTCTCCTTTTTTATTGGTATAAGGGCCAAAATCTTTGGCTTTATATAAATCTTTTAAGCGTTGAGGAACGATAAATTCCGTACTATTAGGATCTTCTTTTTGCATAACGCCCTCAATAGTTGTATAGTAATTATAAAAGACAGCATCCCTAGGTTTATAGGAACCTACGGTTCCATAGGTTAATCGCAGGGTTGAATTGGCATCGGGAGCCATTGCTTTGCCTTTATTTATCTCCAATATACCTTCGGTAAACAAACGATTGGCTGCACCAATTTGTTTACTACTCTCACTCATTGATTTACTCAATTCTCTATATTTCATATAAATGCTATTTCCGGCAAGCATCGCTAAATCTTTTTTCAAGACCTTTACGTTAGGTTTTTCAAGAAAAGCCTTAAAAGTTTCTTCGGATGCAAATACAGATTTCTCAAGCATGGTTTGGGCGTATTTGTTAAAATCGCCTTTATATTTCTTATATACTTGAGCTATAAAATCAGGATAAAATTGGGGATCCATATTTTTATAGGTATAATCAAATAAAGCCGCTATTAATTTTTGCTCTGTTGCGGGATTAAAATCTTTATAAAAATCAGCAGCAACTTCTTTTAACTTTTTGGTTAATCCATCAATTTTACTTTGATCATCCGATTCCAAGGCTGCAATCAATCCCGAACATTGTACGGCAAAATAAGGCAATTCAGGTCCGCTTAGCATTCCTTCGAGTATATACATACGCGCTATGGCATAGGGTTTACGTTCTGCATAGGCTTTTTCTAATACGGAAAGCACTTCTTTATAATTTTCATCTTTGCTCTCAGCCCATTGAGCATATTTCTTTTCAATTTCGCGTTTAATATCCATGGTATTTAACGCTTTCAAGGCTTTGTTTTGTTCGTTGGAATATTTCCAATAATTGGAACAACTGGCATATTTCGAAGCATATTTAATTCTTATGGCTTGATCGGAAGCCATTTCTTTACGCAATACATTAATCTTCACATCCCTGATTTCATAACGCAATTTATTGGTAACATCCATGGTTTCTTGTAATCCATACGAACTTATGTATCGATTGGTTGTACCGGGAAATCCCATAATCATGGCAAAGTCACCATCTTGTATACCTTTAGCACTGACGGGTAAATAATGTTTTGGTTTCAAGGGAACATTTTCTTTGGCATAAGGAGCCGGCGAACCATCGGGAGCTGTATAAATACGAAACATCGAAAAATCAGCTGTATGACGAGGCCACATCCAGTTATCTGTATCACCACCGAATTTTCCCATAGAGGATGGCGGAGCCCCTACTAAACGAACATCTTCATAGATAATGTATACAAATAAAAAGAATTGATTATTATTGAATACATCTGTTACATATGCATGGTATTTAGTATCTTTGATTGCTTCGTCCGATATTTTTTTGGAAATCTTTTCAATAGCTTCATTTCTTTTCTCTTCCGTCATATCGCCATGTATAGTTGACATAACACGTTCCGTAACATCTTCCATGCTAACTAAAATAGAAGCCGTTATTCCTTCATTGGGCAATTCTTGATCTTTGGAATAAGCCCAAAAACCATCGGCTAAATAATCATGTTCGACACTAGAATGCGATTGTATCATACCATAACCGCAATGATGATTGGTAAAAAACAATCCTTCGGGGGAAACAATTTCTCCGGTACAAAAGTGCCAAAACGGACGACCTGCATTTCCTAAGCCAATAACAGCATCTTTTAAACTCGAATGATTGACATCATAAATCTGTTCTGCACTTAATTTTAATCCTTTTTTTTGCATTTCGCTTATGTTTTGATCTTTTAATAACATAAGCAACCACATCCCCTCATCTGCTCGCACCATCGATAGTTGTAACATCAAAACGGCACTAAGTAAAAATGATAACTTTCTCATTGTAATTATTTTGATTAATATATTAATAGTATACTTTAAGTTTGCAAATATATTATTTTTTCTCATACGATAAAAATAAATCTATTTGCTTCATATTTCAGACATTGAAGGGAAATTAACCAAAATGTTTAGTCGTGATATATAAAAAAAGATTTGATTATGTAAACATACGAAATTCTTGTATTTTATTCACAATTACAAGATTCCGAAAAATAAAAGGTAGTATGAGGCAAAAGAAGCTGAAGGTCTTGTTTACGTAAATCATTCATATAAATGACTCTCATATCCACAATCCGCAAATTATCTTTTAATGCGTTTATTTCAAGAGGAAAAGTTATAATAGAATTACTCCAAAGATCCAAATACTCCAACTTTTTGAGGAATTTAAAATCAGGGGGAATTTCAATTAAATAATTCTGACTGAGCGTAAGATGTGTCAAATTCACTAAATTACCTATTTCAGGCGGAATACTGGTTAAATGATTTTTTGATACATCTAAAATCACTAAATTCGTGAGTTGAAATACCTCTAAAGGAATTTCTTTCAAGCGCATACGATTGAGGTGTAGCTCTTGCAAATTTCTGAATTTCGACAACTCTGTCCCTAAATTTTCAATTTTTTTCCATTTCAACGATAATCTTAACACACTATCGGGATGAACATTATTAGCATGAGCAAGTGATTTATAAATCATTGCATTCGCTAATGTTGCCGAATCTAACAATTGTGCTCTTGCAAATCCTGAAAGGATCAAACAGATTGAAAACACAAATGCCTTTTTCATTTTTGTATGAATTTAATTAATGATGTATAGTTTTAACGATGGATTTCAATAAATAGTCTATATATAGCCACTTTATTCAAAATTTCTACACTATTTTTTCATACATTTGCAAACAAAAAAAACAATGCCTTTACTTGCTGATTCAGACGTTTTTTATGCTTTGAGGAAACAACATCCGGTTTTCACCTACCATGCTTTTGATTATAAAATCGAGCACAATCATTTAATGCTCACTTTCGATTTCAGTATCGGCAAAGGTATTCATTTCAGGCCGAAAACGCAAATTCCTTTTCATAACGGCTATACCCAATTTTACAAAACCACTTCCATCCAGTCCTTAGAAAACATTATTTTTCATATCGGCATGATTGAACTCATCAGTTATTGGAAATGCTGTTGTTCTCCAAAAATCATCATCGAAGCCGGGTATGTAGATGCCGAGGCCATCGCTTGGTGGAAAAAAATATATTACCATGGCTTGGGCGAATTTTTTTATTGCAACCACATTCAAACGGACTTCGATCACTTTGTGGAAATTACCGCTCATCCAACAAAGCAATTTCATCGACAAACGTTTACACTAAACGACGAAACCATCGTTCCGGTGGGAGGAGGCAAAGATTCACCCGTAACGCTCGAATTACTGAAAAAACAACACAGTATTCCTATGATTATCAATCCAAGGCAAGCCACCTTAGCATGTGTTCAGATGGCCGGATATGAGAATAACTTCCTCCAAATCAATCGAACTATTGATTCTACCCTATTAGATTTAAATGCCAAAGGATATTTAAACGGACACACTCCTTTTTCGGCCATGTTAGCATTCTATAGTGTATTATTAGCCGTATTGTCACAAAAAAAACACATCGCCCTATCGAATGAATCCAGTGCCAATGAAGCCACCGTCAAGAATATGGATGTAAACCATCAATATTCCAAATCCTATGAATTTGAATCGGATTTCAGAAACTATATTTCAAAATACGTAAACACGGATATTAATTATTACAGTTTTTTACGACCTTTGAGTGAATTACAAATTGCCTATTTATTTGCTCAACTCCCTTCCTATTTTCCGGTATTTAAAAGTTGTAATGTAGGGAGCAAAACCGATATCTGGTGTGGCACTTGTTCCAAATGTTTGTTTACCTATATCATTCTTTCTCCATTTATCGAGATAGAAGCTATAACACAGATATTTGGCTCTAATTTATTGAATAATAAGACACTGATTCCCGTTTTAAAAGAGTTGATAGGCGAATCGGAAGTGAAACCTTTTGAGTGTGTCGGTACACGGGAAGAAGTATGCATCGCTCTTTGCGAAGCATGTAAACGCAACCATCCACTTCCAACTCTTTTACAATATTTTCAATCAACTCCCTTGTATGAACAATATAAAGACACTGATTTCAAAACAAGTTTAACTCGCTTTGAAAACAAACATTTTTTAACAGAAGATCTTTGGATGCTGTTAACAAGTAAATTTTAAATAATATCATCAAACACAAGCATATAAATCGCATACTTTATCAAGTATATAATTTGATAAAAATCTTTGATTTTTCTTTGACAATTAGTCTTAATTATATACTTTTGCACAAAAAAAAATTAAAAGCGATGAAAATAGCCGTTATAGGAGTTACCGGATTAGTAGGCAATGTAATATTAAAAGTTTTAGAAGAACGTCACATTCCCATAAGCACCTTTTTAGCTGTAGCTTCTGAACGTTCGACAGGGAAAAGTATACAGTTCAATGGGAAAGAATACCATATTATTTCCATATCAGAGGCCATTGATGCACGTCCCGACATTGCCATTTTTTCTGCCGGAAGTAGCACTTCCAAACAATATGCCCCTTTGTTTGCTGAAAAGGGCACCTATGTAATTGACAATTCATCGGCATGGCGCATGTACGATCATATTCCTTTAATCGTACCCGAAATCAATATCGAACAATTGAATGCAAGCGATCATATTATTGCAAACCCCAATTGTTCTACCATACAAATGCTCATGGCATTGTATCCTTTACATAAAGCTTTCGACATTAAGCGTATTGTCGTATCAACCTATCAATCGGTAACAGGCACCGGTATGATTGCACTGAACCAGTTACATTGCGAACGGAAAAACTTTGCTTGTCAAAAGGCATACCCCTATCCTATCGATTTAAATATCATACCACACGGAGGGACATTTGAGGATAATGCTTATACAAGCGAAGAAATGAAACTAGTCAATGAATCACGTAAAATACTATCTGACGATTCCTTACAAATCACGGCTACCGTTGTCAGGGTTCCGGTTAAAGGTGGTCATTCCTTATCGGTCAATGTTGAATTCGAAAAAGATTTTAGTTTAAGCCGTGTATATGAAGAATTAGAAAATATGCCGGGTATAAGCATTATCGATAATCCTTCTGAAAACAAATACCCTATGCCTTTATATGCAGAAGGAAAAGATGAAGTGTTTGTAGGTCGTATACGTCGGGATTTTTCTCGAGAAGGGTGTATTAATTTATGGATAGTATCCGACAACCTACGCAAAGGGGCTGCCACTAATGCCGTTCAGATAGCAGAACATATCATTGCACAAAATTGGATAAGCAAAACCGGCCAATAGTTATTTCCTCATTCTTGCTACAGGAATGCCTAACTGTTCCCGATATTTAGCAACGGTTCGTCGGGCAATATTATATCCTTTTTTATTAAGAATTTTACATAACATATCATCGGTCAGTGGCTTTTCTTTATTTTCATTATCAATAGCATCCGATAATATCTTTTTAATTTCGCGCGAAGACACTTCTTTGCCGTCATTTTTTTGCATGGATTCCGAAAAGAAAAACTTCAAGGAATACAAACCATAAGGAGTCAGCACATATTTACTACTTACTACCCGCGAAACTGTTGAAATATCCATGCCGATGGTATCGGCAATATCTTTTAATATCATGGGTTTGATGGAAGTTTCATCGCCGGTTTGAAAGAAATTCTTTTGGTATTCCATGATGGTATACATGGTATTGTATAAAGTCATTTCACGTTGACTGATAGAGTCGATAAACCATTCTGCCGATTGTACTTTTTGTTTAACAAAATCCAAAGCTGCTTTTTTTTCTTCTTGTGAGATACTCTTTTTATCTTTGATTTCATTGTATAAACCCGCATAGGATTTCCTCACCCTCAACTCAGGTATATTATAATTAGGTAATATGAGGTGCAATGAACCGTCTTTATCGTTATGTGTTACGATAAAATCGGGGGCAACATAAGAAGCTTCTCTTTGAATATCGTTCGATAAATAGCCCGGTTTAGGATCCAGTTTTAAGAGGATGGCCAATATTTCATCAAATTCAGATTGAGTACATCGCAGACGTTGTATAATTTTTTCATAATGCTTTTTGCTGAATTCATCAAAATAACTTTTAATGATTTTCCTTGCCATTAGAATATATTTAGTATCTTCCATACGTTCCAATTGCAACAAAAGACATTCTTGTAAGGTCAAAGCTCCTACACCGGGTGGGTCTAAAGCATGGATAACTTCTTTGATGATTTTCTGTACCTTTTCCTGTGTAGTAAGCATTCGCATATTAAAAAGCAAATCGTTAACAATTTCTTTGGCCGTACGTTGTAAATATCCGGATTCATCAATACTGCCGATAATATATTGTGCTATTTGTAAGTCTTCGGCTGACAATGAAAACATTCCCAATTGCAAATGTAAACTTTCCTGAAAACTTTGACGGGAAATATAAGGTATTTCTTTCACTTCATCCTCCGAATTATCTTTTCCTTGACTTCCTCTATAGCCTTTTATATCATCATAATCTTCGGCAAAATAATCATCTAAATCTTGCATGGAATCATAGGTCTGTTCCGAATCAGAAGTACTATCTGCTTCTGAAAGCATAGCATCGTCGGTGAATTCATCCATATTATCATTTGAATCGTTAATCGCATTGTCTTCAAAATCATCAGATTCAAGCGCCGGATTGTCTTCCAATTCTTGTTTAATACGTTGTTCCAATGAAATGGTAGGTATTTGCAATAATTTCATGAGCAATATCTGCCTCGGTGATAATTTTTGCGTTAAACGTAATTCCTGTTTTTGTGATAACATAGATTCAATTATTGTACTTGTTTATCTGTTAATCATACGATTTACATCTAAACCGTATTGTTCTTCCATTCGAATACCTAACGTAGACAAGCGATCTAATATTGTATTATAAATTTCGGGTATAACCGGTCTGTGTACACCACTGACTGTTATTTTATGTTGAGCCAACATATCCACAGCAATAGCCGCAGGCAATGCCACCGTTTTAGCAATGGATGTATCTCCACCGGGTATGCCAAAATCCAATAATCTCGAAACTATCATTTCACGATTTCCATCCGGATAGGATGCGATAAAATTATGTTGCATCACACTCATATCTCTTTCGTGAGCTTGTTGCATCATACGTTCAATCATAGCATCGGAGGTTATTTCATAAGCGGAATCTATGGTCCGATTCATGGGTTGTTCCGACAAATAGCCTAAATATTCTATGGCTTGTATGGCTACTGCATGTTCATCCAATTGCAAATAGGAGGCTAATTTATTCTTCAAATCAGTAGTAGTATCGGCATTAATTTTACGAGCTATGTATTGCGCATAAGTTAATCCGGTAAGGTCTTCTTCCTCAGGCAAAGTTAATCCCAATCGTTTCAAAGCATCCAAACTCTCGCACCATCCTTTGTAACGCAATGTTCCTCTAAACATAGTCTTTGCCTCGGGAATACCATAAATATCAATGTATGACAAAGAATCACGATTCGGATACACTTCAAGGCTTTCTAATTCCGGAAAATCGATGGTAAAGACATCTTTAAATAAATTTTCGGTCGGAATGTGCACCACTTTTCCTTGTTTTTTATATACAGCCTCATTATTTCCGGCTAATACTACCCCCTTAGGACTCCATGAAAATTTATATCGAAACGGATTGTCGTTCGATGATTCAGGGGCTGGCAAAGCTCCGCACAAGGAATAAAACTCTTCTACTTTACCTCCTTTTGCATGTATAGCATCAATGATACGCATCGCCGACATATGGTCGATGCCCGGATCTAAGCCTAATTCGTTCAGTATGGCTATTCCCTTTTTTTTAGCTTCTGCATCTAATGCCTGCATTTCGGGTTTGATATAGGAAGCCGTTACCATATGTTTTCCATGTTGTATACATTGTTTGGCCACTACAGGATGATACGCATAAGGCAAAAGGCTTACGATGATGTCATTTTCCTGAACCAAAAAAGACAAGCCTTCCTGATCTTGAATATCAAACAACAACAATTTTCCATTGGAATACTTTTTTACTTCCTTTTCCACTTTTAACAAATCGTTACTTGCCACACATACTTCATAGTCTTTTTGTAATAAATAACGAATAATAGGCATGGAAACCATACCTGCACCCAAAATACATACTTTTTTCATTCTTTTTTATTTTTAATTACAATACGCATTTACACAATTAATCCTACACAATGAGCCTACTCCATAATTCAAAACAAGTCTGCCTCGGGCTTGTTACATTCAACGGGGGACTCTCATGGCATAAGCTTTTACAATATTAAGTATTACTTCGCTTGCTTTCTCCATGGATTCGAGTACTACATATTCATGTTTGCCGTGAAAGTTATGCCCGCCCGAGAAAATATTTGGACATGGCAAACCCATGAACGAAAGGCGAGCTCCGTCGGTTCCTCCACGTATAGGCATAATCAAAGGTTTTACGCCTGCTTCAATCATGGCATCTTTGGCAATATCGACTACAAACATAACATCTTCTATCTTTTCTCTCATGTTATAATATTGATCTTCGATGTCGCATACCACGGTATTTTCACCATATTTTTTATTTAAAAAATCAATTATGTGAGTTACTAATTTCTTTTTATCTTCAAACTTCTTACGATCGTGGTCTCTGATGATATATTGCATGGAAGCTTCTTCAATACTTCCATTGAATTTAATCAATAAAAAGAAGCCTTCATAATGCTCGGTTAATTCCGGTTTTTGACCCATGGGCAACATAGCATGGAGTTCCATGGCTATCAACTGAGCATTTATCATTTTATCTTTTGCATAGCCCGGATGTATATTACGACCATGCACTGTAATTTTGGCTTGAGCGGCATTGAAATTTTCATATTCCAATTCTCCCACTTGTCCTCCGTCCATGGTATAGGCATATTCGGCACCAAAATTCTTTACATCGAAATGGTCCACTCCCTTGCCTATCTCTTCGTCAGGAGTAAATCCAATGCAAATTTTCCCGTGTTCTATTTCCGGATGTGTGAGTATGTATTCCATGGCTGTCATGATTTCAGCAATACCGGCTTTATCGTCGGCACCCAATAAAGTGGTGCCATCGGTACAAATTATGGTTTTTCCTATATACTTTAAAAGCTCCGGAAAATCGGCGGTTTGGATCATAAGCTCTTGTTTGGCATTTAGGATAATATCATTCCCCTGATAATTCTCTATGATTTGCGGATGCACACACACCCCGTCCGCATCGGGGGCTGTATCCATATGGGCAAAAAAACCTATGGCAGGTATCTGCTTATCGGTATTTGCCGGGATACTTGCCATCACATAACCCCATTCATCCATATAAGCATTTGAAACTCCTATTGATTTTAGTTCGTCTACCAATTGCATGGCAAATACTTTTTGATTGTCTGTGCTCGGAAAGCTTATTGAATCGGGATTCGATTGCGAATCAACAGCTATATACGATAAAAATCGTTTTAAAATTTGGTTTCGCATAAGATTATATATTTATTATTTATGTATTAGTATCCTTGAATGTCAATCTAAATCTGCAATCATAAATTTTTGGATCGGTGATATCGAGTACCATGGCCAATCGACCGTACTTAGAGGCTATTTCCAAATAGGAAGCATGGTTAAACGTAAGCACCAATTTATCATTGCGGGCAACATCATCATAGGAATCCACCAACGTAAGCTTATAATTTCCTATCCCTTTGATGTGAATTTGAAGATTTTTTCTACCTTTTGCCACTCTATCAAAAAGCGATTTATGCAAATCGGTTACTATATTTCCGTAATTATCCACATATTTAACTCCAAACTCAACGATCTCTTCAGAATCATTATTCTTTTTAATCAGAGGGTTACGTGGTTTAATTAGTTCTATACACTTCTTATCATAGAATTCTCCCAATTGTGTTAGCGGAATGTGTTTTTGTGCTAATGTAATTAAGGGATGGATAAAATAAGCTATCGCTTTGAAATTTTTCAGCCTACTATCGTCTGTTTTTTTCGATAATTTCACTACTTCCTCTATATCGTTGATATCATCGCAAAGCAGGGAGAAGAAACCGTTATTTTTGGCTAAAAAATAATGCCCTTTATATTTAACAGCCAAATAATCGGTAAAAAAAACATCTACGTTTTTTTGTTTTTGTTTACATCGTACATAGGATTGTTCTTGTAGTGTATTATGAAAATCCACATCAAACATGTGTATACTCCCTTCCGGAAAAAAGGGATAGCTTGAAGCTAACAAATAAGCTCCCATTTCAACATTAAACGGCATGATTTGATGCGAGATATCAAGCAAGCAGGCATCGTGTAAAGCTTTAAAAATATGCGCTTTAAAAATCGCCAGGGAATTATCGGCCACGCCCCAATCGCTTGTTAGCGTAATGATATGATTCATACCCATACTAATTATCTACTTCTTTAATATCCAACCCTTTAATTGATTTTCTCTTAGTACGCGTTCCGCTTCTTCCCTTTCATAGGGACCGATGCCTATCAACCACAATCCGGATGATTTGCCTTTGCCAAGTTCCGACGCATTGTCATATTTGGATTGCAAGCTTTGGAAATATTCCTTGGCATTGCTTTCTTCTTTAAAACTTCCCAATACGATATAAGTATTGCCTTTCGTATGAGAGATGTTGATATCTAATGCTTCGTTTGCTTCCTCTTGCGCTATTGATTCTTCATCAAAGAGTAAAGAATCGGATATGGTCGCGGTAACCTCTTCTTGACAGGAAGGTTCTTCTTCGTCATACTCAAGAGTTTCCACTTCATACACAAAAACAGGCGTAATTTCTTTGGCTGTTTCTTGAGGTTTAACTTTCTGACTGATACGCATCCAAAGCATATCCTTTTTATAATAAAAATCATCCGGGAAAAGAATGGAATACAATCCTGCTGCAATAATCAACATAAACAGTATTATTAAACCGGTAAATAGGATTAATTGAAAAACCGATTTTCTTTTTTTTCTTTTCTTTTTCTCGAGCTTTTCTTCCGAAACTTCTTGCTGTTTAGCTTGTGGAGGATATGAAGTAAAACTTTCTAATCCGTATGATTCCGGAGAAATATCATAATCTAAGCTGGGATTAAATTGAATGTTTCCTACGGCATCGAAACTAAAAGAGCCTAAGCTGCCCAGTTCATAGGTTTTATCTTTTTGTAAACTATTTTTCACTTCATCTATCCATTGCGATACAAGCATGGCTGCTTTCGATGGATCTATCTTATCTTTTTGGGCAATGTATTCGGCCAATTCATCCGAGGATTCATTTCCTTGGTAAGTAAAGATAACATAATGACCCGGAGGAGTAAATGTATGTAGAATGGGATGTATTTCCGATGATTTAAATACCACTTCAAACAAGCCAAAGCCTTTAATGGAGAGCTTCTTTTTGTTTATTAAAAATTCTTTTATATAATTTTTCATCTTCAAAAATGATTTTTTGCATATAAGTTATTGGCTACCGCTAAATCTTCAGGCGTATCGATAGCTACCGACGATTCACAATTCGTTATACAGGCACCCATAGTATACCCATGCTCCAACCAACGCAATTGCTCGAGGTTTTCCGCTTCTTCCAAGGATGAGGGAGGCAATGCTACTAACGACATCAAGGTTGAAGCTTTATACACATACAAGCCAATGTGTTTATAAAAACAATGTTGAAAGAAAGATTTCTTTTGCAAATAAGGGATAGCCGTTCGGCTAAAATACAAAAGCTTTTGTTGTTTGGTGATGATGGCTTTGACCACATTCGGATTGCATAGCACAGCCTCCTCCTTTATGGGGTGGAGTAAAGTAGCTATTTCGATTTTTGTATCCGATACATATTGTATCAGCTCTTGTATTTGTTTCACCTGAATAAAAGGCTCATCGCCTTGTATATTTACAACATAAGTATCATGCTCGGTATAGATTTCTTTGTATTTTGTATATACTTCGGCACAACGTTCGGTTCCCGAGCGATGAGAAGAGGCGGTCATCAGGGCTTTTCCTCCAAAATCAGTTACGACTTGCCATATACGTTTATCATCGGTGGCCACTATCACTTCTTGAAATTCTTTTACTTGAGCTACCTGTTCATAGACTCGTTGTATCATGGGTTTCCCTCCAATCAAACACAAAGGTTTACCGGGAAAACGCGTAGAATGATATCGAGCAGGTATGACACCTAAAAACTTCATCATTATCTGAATTTTATTTCTTTGTTTCTTCCTTAAACAATCCGAATAATTCCGCATTGATTTTTTCGATAATCACTCCCAAATGATCTTGATTTTCGGAAAATTTCAATGTATCCACATCTATAACCAACATCTTTCCTTGTTTGTATGATTCGGCCCAAGCATTATAGCGATCGTTCAAATTCTTTAAATAATCCAAGCGTATCAAATCCTCATAAGGTCGACCCCTTTTTTGTATTTGAGAAACCAAGGTTGAAATGTCGGCTTTTAAATAAATCAATAAATCGGGAGGCTGTATAAATGAATTGATTAATTCGAAAAGAGATAAGTAATTCGTATAATCTCTATTCGACATTAATCCCATTTCATGTAAGTTAGGAGCAAAAATATAGGCATCTTCATAAATGGTTCTATCTTGAATGACGGTTTTTCGTTTTTTATTTCTGATATCAATGATATGCCTGAAACGTTCATTCAGAAAAAAGACTTGTAGATTAAAAGACCATCGTTGCATGTCTTCGTAAAAACTGGCTAAATATGGATTAGTATCCACATCTTCGAACTGAGGTATCCAAGCGAAATGCTTTGCCAATAATTTTGTAAGGGTCGTTTTACCCGATCCTATATTTCCTGCTACTGCTATATGCATTGTTATTGTTTTTTTGGAGTACAAAAATACATATTTAGGACAAACAACTTACAATAATTTGAAATAAATTTTATGGAAGTCGGAAACAAGAAGTCATAAAAGAAAGTATTTAACTTACAATAAAAAGGTAGCTAAGCACTTGAAATTTCCCGTTGATAATATTAGGCTAATAGGCACCACTCCATTTTCTGAGTACCCATTCTGTACCTAATAGTAGGATAATTCCCAAGCATAGTAAATAAATATTTAGCAATGAGGTGTGTTTTTTGTTGTAATACACCCGAGTTTTTATTTCAGGATTGTTTTTAATAGCGGCTTCCAACTCCTCCCATTGATTGGGATAAAACATAGCTGCCTGACTATTGGCCGAGATTCCTGCTAACAACTGATGGTTTGCCAACAAATCAATCGACTCTATTTGTATTTTATTTACACTGAAACGACCTGTTTTTTCATAGGTTTCTCCCCCATGCTTAACCCATGCTTTCCAATGATAATCCCCCGGCGGAAAACGACCGGCATCTAAATGATAGGATGTTAAGTGACGGGAAAAAACATAGGAATATTTATTCTCTTTATCGGCAATCAACATGGAAACTTCCGGATCATTGATTAACTCATAATTTTTATTAAATAATTCGGCATCGAACACCACATTATCATTTTCTTTATATACATTTTTACTTTCCACGCGGAAGAACCCCTTATCTTCTTTTATCGCAAGATATTGCATAGTATTTGAAATGATTTCATCGAACACATCGTGGTTGTTTGCAAACAAGTAATTATAATTACGCCAACGCCATAAACCATCCCCTGCAAAGACAGCCGTTTTTTTGTCAAGTTGTTGATTGTACAATAACAAAGGATACGAAGTGGTGATGTTTCCAATCTTTTGATATAATAAAATTTGAGCGGAATTTGCCGTTTGATAGTTGCCATAAGGGACTTGTACGGGAGGCAAATCCGTTAAATGAAGTTGGCTGGGGGACGATAGGTTGAAAACAGTAAAATTCGGATTATAAACCGCATAAACATCATTATACATCTCTCTTTGAGGGATGATTTGTAATCCGATTTGTAAAGAATTTAGCCATGGAAAATGCGTATTCTTTCCCAAAACATAGAAAACAGGCATATGTAATTTTTGAATATCGTCCAACAATGATTTGGCTGGATTGTTTTTAGAAGGTAATTGATGCAATACAACCACATTATAATCGTCGATGGCTTTGTTAAATTTATCTATAGGATATGTTTCTACTTCATAGGTTTCGTTTTGTGCTATCGACTGACTGATGGCGCTTACATCGGGATGCGGTGCGTGATAGAGGATGACCACTTTTTCTTTTTTATCGACCACTTCTATAAAAAATTGAGCTGTATTATTGGCATGGGTAAACTCCCCTTCCACAGGAGTAATCCGAATTGTATAGGCATGTAAACCAGTCTCTCCAGCCTTTAAATGTAAACGTACCCATTCGGAATAATCGTTATTCGTCACACGAAGCTGTTTTTCAAAAACAACTTCATCCGATTTTTTTATTCGTAAGAGCGCCTGTTGGTGCATCAGCTTATGTGCTTTTACTAAAATTTCGACCGGAAAAAAATTATCTTTATATACACTTTTGTTGTGATTTACTTTAGTAATCAAAATGTCTTTTCGTACATTGGTATCACCCAGCGCCATGGTATAGACCGGATACTTGATGGCATTTGCTGCATATAAGGGATTTCGACCGGCATTATAAATACCGTCGCTTATCAACACCAAGGCACCTACATTTTTGTTAATGTAAGACGACTGCACCATATCAAAAAAAGAAGCCAAATTAGTTTGTTTATGGCTGAAATCCATATCCATCCCCTTTTGTATGCTATCTCCTATTAAATAAGTATCTACACGATATCTATTCCGTAAGCTTTCTATGCTTTGCTTCATCTTTTTTTGAAATTCCTTGGCATAAAAGGTGGAGTCTTTACATAAGCGCATGGATTCGGAATTATCCAAACCAACAATCAATACGGGCTTTTCCTTTTCTTTTTGTTTGGTTTGTATCAAGGGATTTAACAATAAAAACAACAATAAAAAAACGGCCGTACATCGAATGAAAAAAGCCAATCGTTTCACCCATAGTGCTAATTCGGGCTTATTGGCTTTAACATATAAAAGTCCTGCATACAAAACAGCTATCAGTAAACATAAAGGTAAAAACCATAGCGAATATTCCGTTGTAACCATATAAAATAGACCTAAACTGCAATAATTTATTGTTATTTAATAACGCTGAATTTATATTTATTGTATGAACCAGCTCTATTTAAAAGCAAAAAATTAGTCGCAAAGCACAGTTCAATTACGAATTAAAAATTACGAATTACGGAAACTAAAACAAGATATATACAGCAAAATTCCGTAGGGACGAATTTATTCAGTTCGGAATTATATATAGCACTAGGTAGATTCCCCGTCTGCATTAGACAGATTATCTGTATAGTTAGACAGATTATTTCTTGCCTTATACATTTTGATATAGCAGCTGAAACAATAAAAGTGAAAAAATAACGTTATATTTTATAACTCATCATAATCATTAACCAGTCCGCATAATCCGGACACAAACATTAATAAAATGAAAGAAAAAAGAATTAAAAAAATAGGCATTTATTTGCTAATAGGCTTTCTATTTAGCAGTTGTGAAAACAACAGGGCATTGATTCCCCTCAATAGCGTTAGCATTCCCGAATATGAGGATACCGATTACATCAAACTTTTAGACAATGACGATCCTGAAATTGTTTACTCGGCTGTTTGCCATTTTATTTATAACGCAAGGGACTATGCTAAACTTCTTTCTACCGACACCATTAAAGATTCTGCAGCCTTAAAAAACGCCGAATTGATCTATTCAAAAATCTCTCATTTGCTATATTCCAACAATGAATGGATTGTTTGCAGTAGTTTAAGATTCTTTTCCGCTTTTGGAGAGACGTATACAAACAAAGAGGAAATAGCCGATAAACTGTTGGATGCAAAACTGAGAACGACCAGCATTCGACTGGAATATATCAATGCCTTGAAAGGAATCTACGGAGCGAACACCTCACGTTTTGAAAGTATACTAAAAGATTATTTAGTAAATAAATCTTGGATCATTTCGCGCTATTCCTTTTCACTACTGCCTTATTTCAACAGCGATGAATTAAATAATAAACTCATCACAAAATATAAAAAGGCCAAAGAATACGACAAGCTTTTGATTATAAGCAGTCTAAGTAAAAACTACAAAGATACTATACTTGATTTTCTACTTTCAACACTCAATCAAGAGGAGAATCCAAAAATAAAATTATTCATCATTAAGAATTTAGGCAAAGCCCAAAATAATCAGAAAGTTATCGATTGGTTTGTTACATCCTATCCAAAGATAGATTTGCCTAAAAAAACCATTGAAGAATATTACCTCAACTACATACATGATTCCTCGCATGTAGAAATATTATGTGCCTTGCTTAAACAGCATTTGATTTCGGATAGTCTCATCATCGGCACGAAGGCCGATTTTCTAAACAATGTATATGCTAAACTTTTTGAAGAAGGAAACGTAAAGTCGACTGTTGAACCTCGGAATCTTCTTAAACTGGATAGTTTACTTACGATTGATAAAAGCTATGGCGATGCATGGATAAACTTAAAGGATGAACGAAGTATGCCGGTCTACAAGCAAGAATTCGAACAAAAACAACTTAGGTTAATCGAAGAATATGAATCAAAAGTCGCCAAACTTTATGAGGAATATAAAATTGACAAGAAATACAAAAACAATTATATAAATCGAATTCAGGACTTGAAGAAAGAATTTAGGAAGGAAGAATAAGTCGCAAATATATATGCAAAAAATAAGGTCAATTTTTATTCCATAACAAAAAAAATGATACTTTTGCAAGGACTAAAAAAGACATAGAAAAAGGTTGAATTTGTTACCGTTTTTTTACTCAAACCATAAAGCTATGGCTTAGTTTTTGAATTATACATAAAGTATGTACACAAGGGGTTGTTTGGTTTTGACAGCTCGTATGTGGGAATGTAAGCACGTCGGACGTTGTAAGCAGGTTCCGTTAACAGCCAACTTTCAAGCCATTATAAATGGCGCAGAAAATAATTTCGCTTTAGCTGCTTAACAAGGTTAAGCACAAAGCTGTTTCCCCGAAAGCTTTTCTTTTCAGCGTTCGGAGTGAAGCATCGCAAAGGAAAAGATAGTTTGTATATGCCTCGCTATACAAATGAAAGTAAGAGGATAAGTCGGAAATAGGCCTGCCTTGTGCCAAGGTCCGAACGAAAATTCAATCAAGGCTAAACGTGTAGAAGGCATTTTTGCAGCGTGTTTGGACGAGGGTTCGACTCCCTCCAACTCCACTGAATATTAACAATTGTAAGTATGAAAATCATTGCGATAGCAAGTGACCATGCCGGTTTTGAATTGAAAGCCATCATTAAATCAAACTTGGAACAAAAAGGATTTAGTGTAAAAGATTACGGCACATTTTCGGCCGACAGCATGGATTATCCCGATGTAGCTCATCCGATAGCATCCGATATCAACGATGGCAAATATCCGTATGGAATCATCCTTTGTGGGTCGGGCAACGGAGTAAATATGGTGGCGAATAAATATGCAAAGGTACGTTCGGCTTTGTGTTGGCTACCCGAATTGGCCGCTCTGGCTCGCAAACATAACGATGCCAACATGTTAGCCATTCCCGCTCGTTTTATCTCCCCTGAAACCGCCCTTCAAATCGTTGATATTTTTTTACATACCGATTTTGAAGGAGGTCGACATTGCCGCAGGGTGAATAAAATATAAAATTTTCATATACGATTCCCTTGTTTATACCGTTTTATAAGCATGGAAAATAAGGACCTCTTAATACAAAAATTAGAAAAATTTATCCGCAAATATTATCACAATATTGCTATTAGGGGCTGTATCGTTTTTCTTGCCATTTCTGCTCTCCTATTTTTAATTATTTCTTTATTCGAATATTTTTCTTATTCCAATCCATTGCTACGCGCTTTCTTATTTTATGGATTTATTATCATTAATATAGGTATACTCCTGTTTTTTATTCTTCGTCCTTTGTTAAAAAAAGTCGGCCTGTTAAAACGTTTGAGCTACGAGGAAGCGGCTCGTATCATTGGCAGGCATTTCCCTGAAATAGACGACAAGCTATTAAATACCATACAATTAAATCGTCAATTACAAGATGAAATCCATATAAAAAGCATGGATTTACTCTTGGCTTCTATCGATTTTAAAATAACACAAATCAAGCCTTTTACTTTTCATAAAGCCATTAATTTTAAAGAAAACCTAACATACGCAAAATATGCCATCGTCCCTTTGTTATTGATTCTATTGATAGGGATATGGAATAAAGCCGTATTTACCGAACCTGCTCATCGTCTCGTTCATTATAATCAAGTTTTCGAAAAACCGGCACCTTATCGTTTTATTATCGAAAACAAACAACTTACCGCTTTCGAAAATGAAGATTTTATGGTAGAAATAAGCATTGAAGGAGATGAAGTTCCGGCCGAAGCATTTATTGAAATCAACAATCACAGTTATCGCTTGGAACAAATATCAACCACACGCTTTCAATATAAGCTAAAAAACTTGCAATCAAGCCTTCGTTTTCGCTTACATACCGACGAAGTCAGTTCACCTGATTACAGCTTAAAGGTATTACCCAAACCTATGATGATTAACTTTTCCATAAGCTTGGAATATCCGTCTTACTTAAACAAAGTAAACGAAGTAGTAGATAACAACGGAGATCTTAGTGTACCCCAAGGCACAAAAATAAGTTGGAAATTCAACACCCGAAATACCGATGAGGTCATCTTACACCTTAACAATCGCAAATATATTCTCCATAAACAAAAAGACATCTTTACCTATTCCCTGCGTGCTATGGAAAGCATAGGCTATACGGTGTTTAATAAAAACCAATATCTTCTGAATCAAGATTCTTTATTTTATCATATCCATGTAATCCCCGATTTATACCCTCAAATCAGCGTAATTTCGATGAGAGATTCTGTGTTTATGGATCGGTTTTATTTCAAAGGAAATATCAGCGACGACTATGGATTTAAAAAACTCAACTTTGTATATGCAATTCTTGACGATAAAGATTCACTTTCAACTAAAAAAATCATTGATATTCCGATAGATGCATCGCTCAACGGACAAGATTTTTATTACTATTTCGATGCCCAAAGCCTAAAACTTGCATTGGGACAAAAACTGGAATATTATTTTGAAGTTTGGGATAATGATTCCATAAACGGCAGTAAATCAAGTCGTAGCTTACGCATGGAATTTCGTCTACCCACTGAAAAAGAAATTCAAAAACAATCGGAAGAAATCAGCTCACAATCGAAAAGTACGCTGCAACAATTAATGAAAGAAAGTGAAAACATTTTAAAAAGCATTGATGATTTAAAGAAAAAACTCGTCCATAAAGAACAAGTAAGCTGGGAAGAAAAAAAACAGATGGAGAGCTTGCTTAAGCAATTACAAGACATTAAAAAAGACATAGAAAAAATCTCCGAACAACAATTCCAACAACAACAATTAGAGAATAAATTAAACCCGCTCGAAGAAGAACTCTTACGCAAACAAGAAGAATTGCAGAAACGTTTCAATGAGCTTTTTACCGATGAGATGAAACAAATGATGAACGAAATTGACCTGTTAATGCAACACAATCTTGACAAAAACAAATTCAATGAAATCATAGAAAAAATTGAATTATCGACCGAAGAACTAAACAAACAATTGGATCAGGATTTGGCTCTTTTCAAACAACTTGAATTTGAAAAGAAAATGGAAACTACCTTACAAAAAGCCAGGGAATTAGCGGAGCAACAACAAAAGTTAGCGGAAGAAACCTTAGAGAAAGAAAGTACATCCGAACAACAACTGGAAAAACAACAAGATATTAAGAATGAATTTAATCAATTAATGGATGATGTAAAATCCTTGGAACAATTGAATCAAAGTTTGGATGATCCATACAAATTACCCGACACTAAGACCTTGGAACAAGAGATAAAAAACGATATAAAGGAAGCTGAAAATCATTTACAGAAAAACAACAAAAGCAAATCGGCCGAGAGTCAAAAAAAAGCGGGAAAAAAGATGCAAGAGATGTCGGATCAAATGCAATCCTCTTTTGAACAAGAACAATCACAAAACCTACAAGAAGACATGCAAACCATTCGTCAGATATTGGAAAATATTATCAAAGTGTCTTTTCAGCAAGAAAATTTGATGAATCGACTATCGAAAACAAGCACACAAGATCCGGCTCTTAAAAACATCATACAAGAACAGTATAAAATGAAAGATAATTTGCAAATGATAGAAGATTCCATTACCGCAGTCGCCAAACGGCAACCGCAGGTAGCTCCTTACGTCAGCAAACAGATAAACACTATCAACAACGCACAAAAACAAATCATCGATGCCATTCAACTGACACAGGATAGAATCATGCAATATTACCGTCCTAACAATAATTTCAACTACGCCGTATCCAAGCAGCACTTTGTTATGACATCCCTCAACGACTTAGCTCTTATGTTAGCTGAATCATTGAACAATCTCAAAAAACAAGAACAAAGTGGCTCTTCCGGTAAAAGCAGTTCATGCAGTAAAAGTAAACCTAAAAAGGGTGACCCCGGCAAACAAAATATGAAATCCATGCGTGAAATGCAAGAAAAATTAAACCGTCAATTGAAAGAACTACGCGAACAAATGCAAAACCCTGGAAAGCAAGACAAAGGGCAAACTATGAGTGAACAATTTGCTCGTATGGCTGCCCAACAAGAAGCCATACGTCGTATGATGCAAGACTATCTTTCCGAATTAAAAAAAGAAGGAAAAGGATATGACGGACAATTAGAACGATTGATGCAAGAAATGGAAAAAACCGAAAAAGAATTAGTCCATAAAATGATCAATCAGCAGACAATGAAACGACAAGAGCAAATTATGACTCGTTTGCTTGAATCAGAGCGTGCCGAATTAGAACGCGAAAAAGAAGAAAAAAGAGAATCCAAGCAAGGACAAGACAAACAGCTACTCCCCCCCCCTGAACTCATCAATGAAAAACTAAAACAAAAAAATGAATTAGAGCTCTATAAAACTATTCCTCCCTCATTGAATTATTTTTATAAAAATAAAGTGAATCATTATTTTTATCACATGAAATAATTTTCATCTAATTTTACATTGTACTTATTTTTCTAATTTTTTTTTATATTTTTGCACTTAATTATATTATAAGGCAACTTTCCGAAAACAATTTACGACTACCTGATTAAGAAAAAAAATTTAATGAAAATTATTAACACACACATATCATGAGAAAGATACTAATTTTAAGTCTTTTAAGTTTACTAGCTTGGCATGTAAAAGCACAAGATTTTAAAGCCGACACTACCAAAGGATGTGTACCTGCATTAATTAATTTTAATGCGCTCATTGGTGATACATGGGAGTGGGATTTCGGTGATGGTTCTACGCCTGTATTTACCAATCCGGCTTCACATGCTTATATGTCAGCCGGAGTTTATACGGTGAAGTGTACCATCAATTTTGCAAATGGTAATCCACAGCAAATCATCACAAAAACAAACTACATAACCGTATCCGCCGGACCTAACGTTGATTTTACGGCTGATTTTACTTCCGTTTGTCCGGGTGAATCCATTTCATTCACTTCGTCTGTTTCACCGGGAGGAAATGCCGTTCAATCTTATTTATGGGACTTTGGGGATGGGTATAATTCCACCTTGGAAAACCCTTCTCATACCTATTTCACATCCGCAACACGAACGGTCTCGCTTAGAGTTATTGATACCATCGGCTGTAGCAAAAGAGCTGAAAAGCAAAATTACATCACGATTAAACCTGAACCTGTTGCTTCCTACAGAACCTCCGATTCAGTATTTTGCGTAGAAGACAATACCATGTCTCGGCAAGTTACCTTTTACGATCAATCTTCCTCTGATGTGGTGAGCTACCTTTGGGATTTCGGCGATGGAAGCACAAGTACCCAACAAAATCCTCCTACTAAAACTTATCCGGTAGGCTTTTATAATGTATCTTTAATTGTAACAAATAATCATGGATGTAAAGATACCTTGAAACGAATAGACCAAGTGATAGTGGCCGTTTTTGAAGCCTCCTTTAAAGCATCGGATACCGTTGTTTGCGGACTGGGAAAAACCGTTACTTTTACCGGAACAGGATATGGTGCTAATTTTTATAAATGGGATTTTGGCGACGGACGTGAGGGTGTTGGTACAATGGGCGTACAAAACTCATATACGAATCCGGGTAAATATACCATTCGAACTATCGCTACCAGCCGCTTGGGGTGCTCCGATACCATGACAAAAGTGGATGCTATATGGGTGTTTGATACCGATTCGGCTATCGTTGAAATACACGATACGGACCATTGCAATCCTAACGCACCCATTATCTTTATCAATAGAACCCAAACAGATCCTGCCGACGATTTAGGTTTGTCGAATGCTTCTTGGGATTTTGGCGACGGGAGTGCCAATATTCAAGGGGATAGTGTATCACATGTATATGGATATTACGGATCATTCGAAACCAGGGCATGGATAACTACCGGCTATGGTTGTGTGCTTCCCGTTAAAAAACAAGTTATTGATATTTATAAAATCTATGCAACTGCCGTCCAAGTTGTACCCAATGTTTTGATGGGTGAAAAACCCGGAGGATGTTTTCCTCACTTTGTGGCTATGGCTATAGATACTTTAATTACCTCCTCTCCTGTTATTGACTATATATGGGATTGGGGAGAAACGGAAGTTTGGGGTTCTGCCGCAGCTCCCGATACAACACATACAGATACAGTACCCTTTGGAACCTATACCTATGAGTATGATACAGGTGTGTATATTGTCAACTTAATTTTAACCAATAAACAAGGATGCCATGATACGGTGGTAGCATTTGCAACTGTTCCTGTAGGATATCCACCTATCAACGACTGGTACTTCACCAACAATAAGCTATGTAAATCGGAACTTTCCATCACAGTCTATGCTTACGACTCCTTGAATCCTGTTGATAGCAGTTTAGTTGCCCGCTCACGTGCAAACTTATGGGAATGGTATGATCCTATGGGTAATCCGATGTCCTTTACCAATCCCGGTAATCTTTCACCCATAGATACCGGATGGCTTCACGGTTATTCCTTATTACCCTATCACAATCATTGTCCCGGTAAAAAAGTAGCCAAAGATAGTATCATGTATTCTTGTCCTCCTATGACAGGGATTAATTATCCTGCACCCAGCATGAAAGGGAATCCTCCTGTGTATTGTGAATGGCCGGTCTTTGGCTTTGACGGAGGTGACGGACAAAAAACAAAAGCATGGGATAGTTGCGTATGGAGGTTAGGAAACTTTTATACGGATTCTTATGGCGTATATCATCCTCAAACACTAATCCTACCTAATGCTGCTTTCCCTCAAGGACAAATAGCCCCTGCCGACTTATATCGTTACGACACCTTAGGTGGTATAGAAATGGTCGTTGAACGCGGAGGTCATATATTTGTTACTATATGGGCAATGAATGACAACCGAAACGGAAACAACTTATGTGGTTATTGCGAAGACTCTTCCAAACAAGAAATTATCATTTCTATTGCAGACATGAGGTTACGTGCTACGGATGAATATGGCAATATCGTTACAGAAGTATGTGAAGATGATAAAGTGTATTTATACGACTCTACTTTTTCAACAGATGGCATATATTGGTGGGCGCTTTCTATGCTTCATAATAACGACAAAGGGCAACAATTTTTCTCAACGGAAGATTTAATGTCAAGGATGCAAGCCGACTTCTTACATCCCAATGAACAAAAACCTATTTGGGATGCTACCAATTATGTCGGTTCACAGCCTTTTATTTTTGAATTTGACGATTGGGGAATTTATAAGATTTTCTTAAAAGATACCAGTGCGGAAGGTTGTGGATTAAACAGCAGTCCTGATCCTCCTTATATCGAATGGCAAACGGCACATTGGGGACCTTATAAACCCTATGAAGGAAGAACCGACACCATCCAAATAATCGTTAATCCGAGAAGTGTTCCTAAATTTTCATCCAACTCTCCGGTATGCTTGGGCGATACCCTGGAACTCATTGATGAATCTTATACTGCACCTCCTTTCTCCTATTATAACATTGACGCTTATTTGTGGCACCCTTCCGGGCAAGCTACCGATACAGCCAAAAATGCAAAATTTGTTTTCACTAATACGGGTAGATACGATCTGACGTTGACCGTTACCAATGAAAAAGGATGCGATAGTACTGAAAAATTCCCGTTTGCCATTACCGTAATGGGAGTAACCACTGCATTTACCACACCTCAGCTTCCACCAAATGACCGAAAAGTATGTAATAAAGAAATAGTTAATTTCACAAATACCTCTACGTACTTTGATATGGTTTCAAATACAACCAAACGTATCGACCATACAACAAGTGGGATGACCTATCTGTGGGATTTTGATGGACAAGGAACCAGTAATTCACGTAATGGACAATTTGCCTTTAATGTTAGCCAATCTCGGTATGTTTACATTCGTTTAACCATTACCGATGCCGCCGGATGTACCAATTCATTCCTTGACTCGATATGGGTTATTCGTCCGGTTGCCGAATTTACATCAGGCACTCACGAAGTAGCTTGCCCCGAATTAGATGTTCATTTTGCTAATTTATCTCACGGCATGGATACAACGAAAACAGCATACCAATGGAATTTTGGTGATACCTTAAGCTTAGGAAACAACACTTCCGTGGTTAAAAATCCTATACATAATTACGCTTATGCCGGAAAATTCGATGTTAAATTGGTTGTTATCGATGAGTTTGGTTGTACCGACACCATGATTAAACCCGAATATGTACAAGTAGGAGGTCCTTACGGAACCTTCGCTATAGATACTACATCCGGTTGTGTACCCTTAAGGGTTGAATTTACATTTGATATAAAAAGCGTTGAATTTAAAGAAACATATAAAGACTCTTTAATTTTATTCTACGGCGATGGAACCAGCCATGTTACCGATTTTATCGGTGCTCCCATTATCCACAATTATACCCAAGCCGGCTATTATATTCCTTTGATGCAATTAATCAAATGGGTGTATAATTCATCGACCGGAAAACAAGAACGTTGCGTCAGAAGTTTTGTCTCTAAAGATACTATTTGGGTTATCAAAATAAAACCAGATTTTGCCATAGAACCTTTATATTGTAAAGATGTTCCTATTACCTTTACAAACTTAACCGACACCAATAATAACAATATTGTCCCTACCATGCTTGGGCTCGACACCCTGATATGGGAATATGGGAATAATTTAACCGATACGTTGTTCAATATTACCGACTCCATAGATATTGACGGTCATACCCAATATGATTCAGCCGGTTCTTATAAAGTATATTTAGATGCTAAAATAAAAACCTGTCGCGTAAGAGGAAATAAAACCATAAAAGTAATGGAATTCCCTAATATTATTGTTGTCCCCGACAGCGTAGGTGAATGCGTAGGCTTAGATGTCATTTTAACGGCTGATTCTCTCAACGGTCATGAAACGGATTTCGCCTGGACCTATACCAGCATAGGCGACACTTCGAGTGGCAATCCTGTAACACGCTATTTTAATGAACCTGGGACCAATAAATATCCTATCGAAATAATGGTTACATTTAGTCCTAAAGATTGTTATAAAAAATATTATGACACCTTAACTGTATCAGCATGGACTCCTCCTACAGCCGAATTTAAAATTGAAAATTCCGAAGGAGGCATTTTAACCGATGCTGTACAAGGAATCAATGCCGGTGCAGACGCCACTTTTACTGACCAATCCATACAAGGTGATGGAACACTTACCAAATGGTTATGGTTATTTGGTGATGGCGACGTAGATTCTTCCGGAGCTAAGGTAACACATGCCTATACAACTAAATCCGGATTTATTACCGTAACCATGGGCGTATCAGACGAATACGGTTGCAGCGATACTACCACCCATCAAATCTTAATCCTTGAATCGCTTAAATTCCCGAACGTATTCACTCCTAACGGCGACGGTAAAAACGACAAATTCGAACCCTGGGAAGGCAGCCAGTCCGGATTCTTCCTATCTTTTGAAATGGAAATCTATAACAAATGGGGCGCTATGGTATGGAAAAGAAAATGTGAAGCTCCTAACTGTCCCGATTACCAAAATGAAAACTTCTGGTGGGACGGTAAAAATAAACAAGGCAAGGATGTCCCCGATGGTGTTTATTACTGGGTCGTTTACGCCAAACCGGAATCTGAAAAAGGAGATATTATCTTAAACGGAAGTATTACTTTGGTAAGATAAAATCAAAAAAAAACATATGCTCATAAAGGTTCTGAATTTATACATTAAATTTAGAACCTTTTTTATATAAAAGAATATATATTTATTAACACTAACTTACACCCTTTATGAAAAAAGTCTTTTTTATCACTTATTTATCATTATTTGTTGTATCTGCTTACTCCCAATTTAAATGTGGAGACACTTTAATCGATATCCGTGACGGACAGAAGTATGCAACTGTACAAATCGGAACACAATGCTGGATGGCACAAAATCTAAATTACGGAATTATGATAGTTGGTATTGATCAATCGAATAACGCTATTGCCGAAAAATATTGTTATCATAACGATACTAATAATTGCCTTCTATACGGTGGATTATATCAATTCAATGAAGTAATGGATTATAATTTTACCCCCGGGTCTAAAGGTTTATGTCCCGATGGCTGGCATGTTCCTACGGATGAAGAATATACTATACTTAGTTCAAATTACCCAAACAGTCCCGGGATTGAACTTGCGCCCGGAGGATCCTCAGGATTCAACCTTCAATATGGTGGCTTTAGTTCAAATTTTACTTTTGCCAGTTTGAATATCTACTGTAATTTGAGAGCCTCTACTGAATCTGGATCTATACCTGGAAATACCGCCTATGTACGTTACACATATCCTTCAGATACCGGTTTCTTTAGATCTAATTATCCTAACAAATCAGCCTATTCCCTCAGATGTATTCAAGATACGATTAATACTGCAATATCTGAAGTATCTAAAATATCTACTATTTATATTTCAGATGCTTATCCAAATCCAGCTACTAATTAT
>LSQX01087589.1_pt1 | contig 29054 bp, 29 predicted proteins | sample 654561 | NCBI WGS metagenome assembly LSQX01 (sample SAMN04489861, study PRJNA283612) | anaerobic digester metagenome | isolation source: 4 biogas reactors fed with cattle manure at either 37C or 55C with and... | place: Denmark: Kongens Lyngby | collected 2014 | reverse complement strand
GTTGATTACCATTTTTAGGAGTATAATAAGGTCAAACGAGAAAGGGATGAATTCCCAAAGGAGATGAGATATGAAGAAGCTTTTTATTGTAATTGCTTTAGTACTAATTATTGCTCTTCCGCTGGCGGCAGCGAACCCAGTCCGCGCCAATGGATTTGGTGCAGGTGTGTATTTAGGATATCCTGCTGGATTAACATTCCGTTATGGGATGGATAGCTTCAGGGTTTTTGGAAACCTTACAAACCACTTCTTAGCTGGTGCCTATCTTGATTTAGGGGTCCTCTACGATATTTTCTCTTTTGAAATTGCAGACATTCCCTTCTATTTCAACGCTGGAGCACAAATAGGTATCGGCTACTACGTTGACACTCCTTTCAGGATGGCAGCAGATGGAGTTGTTGGTCTCTCCTACTATTTCGACGAACAGCCTATTGAGCTGTTCCTTAATGTAGCTTTAGGTTACGAGTTCCTTGGAAGTAAAGGTTTTGACTACAAGGCTGGTATCGGAGGAATTTGGTACTTCAACTAGAGACCTTGGTCTGTTGGTGAGCCACAGCGTTGAGCTGTGGCTTCTTTATGTCTAGATAAGAAACTCTTCGAGTCTGGAGAGGAGATGTTTGGGGACATTGGCCTCAATTTTCACCCCCTCATCAAGATAATCAATCGAAAGAATTAAACCGCTTCCCCTCAAGAGGGATATTAGGTCGTAGCGTGAGTGGGGAAAGAGGTAGCGGTTGATGGGGTAGTAGAGGGCAGTTGTCTCCTCAATAGCCTCTAAGAGAGTATCAATACCCTGTTCCTCCTTGATAGACCCTTTAATAGCTTCGGGGAAGAGGGCCATTAACTCTTCAACCGCTTGGGGGTTGTAGACCCGATCCATCTTGTTGATAAAAACCACCATCTTCTTATCTTCACACCCCAAGGAAGCGAGAACCTCCATCGTTGTCTCGAAAGCCCCCACCATATTGGGGTGGGCAGCATCAACAACGTGAATTAAGAAGTCGCTGTAACGGGCCTCCTCCAGTGTCGATTTAAAGGCATCAATTAGTTGGTGGGGTAGGTTGCTCACAAACCCAACAGTGTCACTCAAGAGGAGCTTTCCCCCTTGGGGGAGTTGAATTTGGCGGGTAGTGGGGTCGAGGGTGGCAAAGAGTCTATTTTCGACAAAGGCGTCACTTTGGGCCAACAGGTTCAAGAGGGACGATTTACCGGCATTGGTATAGCCTACAATGGCAGCTGTGGGGATAAAGCTCTCTCTGCGGCTCTTGCGTTGAATCCCCCGTTGTTCTTCCACCTTCTTAAGTTCTCTCTTAAGGGAGGCTATTTTATTGGTCACAATACGGCGGTCGATTTCAAGCTGAGTCTCTCCAGCATCACGCGTTCCCCTCATTCCCCCACGCTGGCGAGAGAGGTGGCTCCACATCCTAGTGAGGCGAGGGAGGGAGTACTCTTGGCGGGCAAGAGCTACTTGGAGAACAGCTTCTTTAGTCATGGCCCGATCACTAAAGATTTGTAAGATGACCTCTTGACGGTCGATGACAGCTACTCCAAGGAGGCGCTCAAGGTTCCTTTGGGCGCGAGGGGAGAGGTCGTGGTCAAAGATAATAGTATTAGCTCCACTTTCGTCGATTAATTCTTGGAGTTCGTCTATCTTACCAGACCCTATTAAAGTAGCTGGTTCAATGGTGCGGAGGGGGACAATTAAGGAGGCTACAACCACTCCCTCCATCGTCGTTACTAGACTATCTAACTCCTCAAGGCGCGCTTCACTGATGCGCTCCTCTTCGCCACTCTCCCTAATGACGACGAGGATTGCCTGGGTCAATTCCTCTTCAATTTCAATGATTTTCTTTCCCTTAATATTGTACCCCTTAGTGGTTATCACCTAGGGTATTATATGTTATAATCGCTACGCATTACAACTATTCAAGAGGTCCCTATGAGTCTAAACTGTGGCATAGTTGGGCTCCCCAACGTTGGGAAGTCAACTATTTTTTCTGCCCTTACGGCAGCCCCGGCAGAGATTGCCAACTACCCCTTTTGTACCATCAACCCCAATATTGGGATGGTGAGTCTCCCCGATGAGCGCCTCGATAAAATTGATGAGCTTGTCCCCTCTAAGAAAAAGATTTCAGCCACGGTTGAGTTTGTCGATATAGCCGGCTTAGTAGAAGGGGCGAGTCGTGGAGAGGGGCTAGGGAACCGCTTCTTAGCCTCGATAAGGGAGGTGGGAGTCCTCGTTCATGTGGTACGCTGTTTTGAAAACCCCGATATCATCCACGTCTCCAACCAGATTAATGTTGCCCGCGATATAGAGATAATCAACACCGAGTTGGCCCTTTCCGATTTAGAGACGGTGGAGAAGCGCTTAGCTAAGGTGGATCGGATGAAGCGCTTAAGCAAAGAGGCTGCCAAGGAGGCTACGGTTATACAACCCCTCTTAGAGCGCCTTGAGGAGGCTCTAAGCAATGGGCGTGCTGCCCGCTCTCTCAACCTTTCGAGTGACGAGATGGCTCTGGTTTATGACTTACATCTTATCACCCTAAAACCGATGATCTACCTCTGCAACGTCGATGAGGAGAGCCTCGTAGAGGAGAATCACTACGTTGAACAGGTTCGAGAGATAGCCCAAAGAGAGGGCTCTGAACTCCTCACCATCTGTGGCAAAATTGAGGCTGAAATTACCGCTCTGGAGAGCGAAGAGGAGCAACAAGAGTTCCTTGAAGCTGTTGGGCTACAGGAGTCTGGACTTAAGAGCTTGATTAAGATCGCCTATCGTCTTCTTGGTTTGAGAACTTTTTATACCCTTGGGGAAGATGAGAACAGAGCTTGGACTTTCCGCAAAGGGATGAAAGCCCCCGAGACAGCCGGTATTATCCACAGCGACTTTCAGCGTGGTTTTATCAAGGCGGAAGTTTATAAGTGTGACGACCTCTTTGCCTATGGGAGTGAACAAAAGGTGAAAGAGGCGGGGAAAATTCGCCTCGAAGGGAAAGAGTACCTCGTCAAAGATGGTGATATTATCTTCTTCAAATTTAACGTCTAACTACCAAGTGACACTAAACTCAATAGGATGAGCCAACAACAGGAACTCTATCAGAGGAATCTCAAAGCGGATTGTGGAAGAGCTCTCTCTGATTCCCCCTTGCTGAGCTATAAAGGGTTTGGGGGTTGTCACTATTAAAGAGATGGTGCTCTCGTTGATTGCCGGAGGCCCCTCCTCCCCTAAAATATAGCTAATCATATCGAGGTACTCCTCTTCACTCATCCCCTCATTGTAGCGGGGACCAAAGGTCTCAAAGTTGGGGTCACCTAAGAAGGGGATAATCTTCTCCAGCTGAGGGTAGTTATTGAGGTCAAGATATATCTTGAGGGTTGAGCGGGCGCCTTGCTCCTCTATCTTAACAATCGTTTGCTTCTGCCTCTCATTTAGATCTTCAAGGAGCTGTTCTAGGCTACTAAAGGTGAAGTCGATAAAATAGCCCCCCTCTCCAAGCTTCATCATTGAGATATTGGAGGCGCTACTGGCTCTAAGGAGTTGATTAACGAAGTCGTCGATAAACGAATCCATAATCGTCATCTCCTCATCAGCGGGGATGAAGGGTTGGAAATCTTCGAGAACATTGATGAAGAAGGGGAAGGCTGTTAAGTCGGTGGTAGCCCACCCTGAACCTTTAGGGGCGACGTTGAGCCCCTGGTAGAGGACGCAACTTGAGAGGGCTATTAAGAGTAAAAGGGGGAGTAAAAGGACTCTCTTTCTCATCATCATCCCCTATTTAATAGTTACCCCACCAAAGAGGGAGAGGGCCCTAATGGTCACGGTGGGGGCGTTGTTATCTGGTGGTGATTGTCTCTTATTCTCTACTCCTCCAAAGAGGGGTGTTGAGCGACTCACAACCTCGACTCCCGGGGGGAAGATTAACTCTATTCCACCAAAGATGGCAGTGGCATCAATTACAATATCGCCTTCAATTTTAGCTTGAGAAAAGTCCCCCTTGAGTCCACCAAAAAGGGCAAAGAGGGTTGTTCCGTCAAGATTCTCACTTTTGTTCTTAATATCTTGTCCCGAAAAAATAGCCGAATAGGAGGGGCTATTTTCCCCATCTTCCCGCTGGCTGGGGGTGTAATGACCCTCTTTACGGCGGGAGGAAAGGTTGAGAAGGAAAAAGACTCCTATAATAACTACGATTATTCCCCACAAACTCCTCCCCCTCAACCAAGAGGGGAACCAGTTCCAACGCCTAAAAAAGAGCGACACGCCAATGAACCCCATTACTAGGTTGGCAACACTGACTCCGTTCTTGACGATTGAAACAATTGCCCCGATTATTAGGATAAGTGCCCACCAGTTTCCCTGTCTGAGAAAACTGGAGGTGGTGGGGAAGATTAGGAGCACCCCCAAGGCAACTATAAGCACGCCAATGAGTATGTGAAGATTTTTTTGTTTCATAATGGTATAGTGGTATCAAAATTGGCGTCTGTCAATCATTGACAAAAATTGCGCAGCTCCATATAAATTAGTCTTCCACCCTCAAAAGTGGAGGAAAAGGGTATGTTTGATGACTAAAACTAGCGATAAAACTCTCATTATAGTAGAATCACCCACCAAGGCTCGTACCATAAAGCGTTTTCTGCCCAGCAACTACCGGGTAGTAGCGTGTAACGGCCACGTGCGGGATTTGCCCAAATCAGACCTCTCTATCGATGTCGAAAACGGTTATAAACCAAAATATGTTGTCCCTAAGGGGAAAGAGAAGGTAATCAAGGAGTTGAAAGGTGAGCTCAAAGAGGCGACCAATCTCCTCCTTGCAACTGATGAAGACCGAGAGGGGGAGAGTATCTCTTGGCACTTGCTTGAACTTCTCAAACCTAAAGTACCCTACCAGCGGATGGTGTTTCACGAAATCACCAAGCGAGCCATCCTCCACGCCTTAGACCATGGAAGAGAGCTAAATATGGAGTTGGTTAATGCCCAAGAGGCGCGCCGTATACTAGACCGCCTCTTTGGTTACACCCTCTCGCCAGTCTTGTGGCGCAAACTCTCCCAAACGGGTCTCTCTGCCGGGCGGGTCCAATCCCCTGGGCTCAGAATGGTGGTTGACCGAGAGCGGGAGCGCCTCAGCTTTGTGAGTGCCTCCTACTGGGACCTTAAGGCCCTCCTCAACACCTTCGAGGCTAAACTCGAATCGGTCGGTGATAAAAAAGTAGCCACTGGAAAAGATTTTGACCCCAATAGCGGTAAGCTAAAAGGGAAGAAGGTACTCCTTTTAAATGAGGCTGAAGCTAATGCTTTGGCTCAAAAGCTAAAAGGGGCTACTTGGAAGGTTGCCTCAATAGAGGAGAGGGAGAAGAGTCAGCGTCCTGCCCCTCCTTTTATAACCTCCACTTTGCAACAGGAGGGGAACCGCAAGCTCCACCTGAGTGCTAAACAGACCATGAGCATTGCCCAAAAACTCTACGAGAGTGGGTTAATAACCTATATGCGTAGTGATTCGCCAACCCTCAGCCAAGAGGGGCTAAGGGGGGCTCGCGATGCCGTCAAGAGCCTCTATGGAGAGGAGTTTCTCTCAGCTACCCCTCGCCAATATGGGGCTAAGAGTAAGCAAGCCCAAGAGGCCCATGAAGCTATTAGGCCGGCAGGGGACAACTTTGTCCACCCCAACCAGAGTGGACTGAGTGGTAAAGATAAAGCCCTCTACGAGCTAATCTGGAAACGCACTTTGGCGAGCCAAATGGCCGAATCGCTCAAAGCCTTCACTACAGTGAAGATTGAGGCTGATGAGGCAATCTTTGTCGCCAGTGGTACCCGTATCCTCTTTCCTGGATTTATAAGGGTCTATGTTGAGGGGAAGGATGACCCTGAAGCAGCCCTTGATGATAGTGAAAAACTTCTCCCCCAATTGCATGAGGGGGAGGTGCTCTCCCTCAAAGAGATTGAGGCGATAGAGCACAACACCCAACCCCCTGCACGCTTCACCGAAGCTCTTCTAATTCAGGAGTTGGAGAAGCAGGGAATAGGGCGGCCTTCAACCTATGCCTCAATTATTGATCGCCTCCTTGAGAAGACCTATGTGGTGAAAGATGGAACTGCTTTGGTCCCCACCTTTGTCGCCTTTGCCGTTGTCCAGTTGTTAGAAGAACATTTTGGCGACTATGTCGACTACGATTTCACCAGTAAGATGGAGGGGGACCTTGATGGGATTGCTGAAGGGAAGGTCGACCAGCTCGACTTCCTCAAAACCTTCTACGAAGGGGATAAGGGGCTAAAGAAGCAAGTTGATGAGATGTTGACCAATGTGGAGGCTACCAAAGCTAAAGAGATAGTATTGCCCCACATCTCCCCCAGCTACCCCATTAAGATTGGGCGTTATGGACCCTATGTGGCGGGGGAATCGGCCGTCTCAATTCCGGTAACCCACTTCCCAAGCACCATCAACGATGAGGTTATTGCTACTTTGATAGAGCAGAAGGGTGTCAAGAACGGGGAAGAGGAGCCGTTTGGGCACGATGAGGTGAGTGGCCTTCCAATCTTCTTAATGAATGGTAAGTTTGGCCCCTATTTCCAACTTGGCACTAAGAGTGATGAGAACCCCAAACCAAAAACCTGTAGTGTCCCCGATGGGAAAGATCCCCTTAAGATGGAGATTAGTGAGATAGTCGACTACCTCTCACTCCCCAAGGAGCTGGGGGTTAATCCAGATACCGGGAAGGCGATAACCCTCTCCAACGGTCGCTATGGACCCTATGTGGCCAGTGATGGGCAATCCCACTCTCTCCCTAAAGGGAGCGATATCTTCGCCGTCACCCTCGAAGAGGCAATTAAACTCCTTGCCACCCCTAAGGGGGGTAAGAAAGGGGCGCGACAGCCCCAAAAACCGTTTAAGGAGTATGGAGAGTACGAAGGAGAACCTTTCGGAATCTTCTATGGGCGCTATGGCTACTACGGAAAGAGGGGTAAGGAGAACTTTGCCCTCCCCAAAGAGATGAAGAAAGACCCTTCACACTTTGAGGAGCTGACAAAAGAGCGCCTAATTGAGCTCTACAAAGAGGCGTTAGCGACTAAGAAACAGTAGGCTTCTCAAAGAGGTAGGTTGAGCCAATCTTAATCTTCGTCCCCAAGAGGGGGTAGAGGGCGGTAACCCACAACCCAATGAGTAGGTAGCGTAAGAAACTGATAGCCAAGTGGCTACCCAAGAGGGCTTTGAGCCCTTGGATTCCCACTACAACAACCACCCCTAAGACAAAGCGGAGCAGTTTTATCCAAATTGGTCCGGTGGTGGCGTAGTTGAGCTTGCGTCGCTCCCAGAGAAATCCTAAGTAACCTCCAGCTGCCAAGCTGAGCAGTTTGAGTGGGTCACTAAAAGCGACTCTATCAGCCACCCCCCCTTCGACTAAGAAGGCGGTCGTTAAGGCTACCACAAAGGCGACAATCCCTAGAATGAGAGAGAAGCGATTAAACCGCTCCTCATCTAAGTAGAGCTTCTTAAACCAGAAGTGGGTTGCAAAGGTGACCCCAATACCCAAAGCTAAGCCTCCAAAGACATCGAGGGGCCAGTGGACTCCCAGGTAGAGACGCGATAGCCCCACAATGAGGATTAGAACCGCTGAGGTGATTGAGAGCCACCGTTTTTTAAAAGTTAACGCCAAGCCGCTGTAGAAAGAGGAGGCCCCAGTTGTGTGACCACTGGGAAAAGAGTAGCCAGTTGCGGTTTGGACCCGCTTGCCAGCCACCGAAGGGAGGACCTGGAAGGGGCGCGGTGCTCTCACTATCGCTTTGATTATCCCCATCCCTAAAAGGGAGGTGAAGAGGGAGGAGAAGAGGGTAAAACCCTTCTCTTTAGAGTAACACCAGAGGAAAAAGCTGATAGCTAAAATAAAGACAGACTCTTCGCCAAACATAGTGATGAGAGTCACTAATTTGTCTAGAAAGGGGGAAGAGAGGCTTTGGAAGAACTCCATAATGGCGACTTGCATTGCGATACCTCCTAATCTGAGTGCAGTATACCCAAGGTGGAGGGCAAATACAACGAAAGAGTTTATCTTGCTTTTATTGTCCCGATGTAATACTATCTTAATGATATCATAAAGATATTGTAGGAGGTGTTATGAATATTACTACTTTTAATGAAGAGAAAATCCTTTCTCTAAAGGCAAACGGGCTTCTGGCCACAATTGTCATCTCTTTAACCCTGATTATTGCCTATCTTCTCTTTGTCCTCTCTATGGCCCTTCCTATCAACGCGATTTTAAGGACTATTATTTTAGTGGTTTCATCTATCTACGGCTTTGTAGTAGGTCCAATTCTCTATATCGGACTCAAGGTGATTAAACCCAATGAAGCCCTTGTCCTTACCCTATTTGGGCGCTACTACGGGACAATTAAGCAAGAGGGGTTCTATTGGGTTAACCCCTTTGTTACAGCGGTAAACCCCATTACTACCGGCTCCTATGCCCCCTCTTCAGGGAAAGTTGATACTAAACAAGAAGTCTCCTCTTCAAACCAGATGCCTAAGAGAAAAATCTCATTGAAGGCGACCACCCTCAACAACGATAAGCAAAAAGTGAACGATGCTTTAGGTAATCCGATTATTATTGGTGTGGTGGTTGTGTGGCGAGTTATCGATACGGCCAAAGCTGTTTTCAGTGTGGAGAACTACATCGAATACCTCTCAATTCAGTGTGATGCAGCTCTGCGCAGTGTGGTGAGAGACTACCCTTACGACAATGAAGATGACGAGGCCTCTTTGCGTGGGAGTACCACCGTCGTTGCCGAACAGATTGCCCAAGAGCTCCAAAAGAAGGTTGAAGTGGCTGGTCTGGAGATCCTTGAGAGCCGCATTACCCACCTCTCCTATGCCCCTGAAATTGCCGCAGCTATGTTGCAACGCCAACAGGCGACCGCCATAATTGCTGCTCGCCAAAAAATTGTTGAAGGGGCAGTTGGGATGGTTGAGATGGCCCTTTCCCAACTTAATGAGGGGGACTTAGTCAATCTAGATGAAGAACGAAAGGCTAACATGGTGAGTAATCTACTGGTGGTGTTGTGTGGCAACCGCGATGTACAGCCAATAGTCAACAGTGGCACACTCTACTAGGGTAACTATGGACGAGAAGAAAAACGAGCGTAAGCAACTCCTCCTACGTCTCTCGCCTGCCCTATGGAAAGAACTTGCTAGGTGGGCCGAAGACGACTTTCGTTCAATCAATGGGCAGATAGAGTTTCTCCTCACCGAATGTGTCCGCAAAAGAGGCAAGCGAGATTTTGATCCTGAGGCTTAGGAATTGGTCGGCTACCCCCCATTTTCACGAATTGGGAGGGTGTGTTGACAAAAGGGGAATTTCATTGTAACTTCTGTTTGCTAACGGGGGCGTAGCGAAGCTGGTTATCGCGACGGCCTGTCACGCCGTAGATCGCGGGTTCGAGTCCCGTCGCTCTCGCTTGGACACCGCTCTAGATTTTCTGGGGCGGTTTTTTTGTTGTCTGGAGGTAGTTATGCGCATATTGGTAGGTTTGAGTGGAGGGATCGATTCAGCGATTGCCGCTCTGCTACTTAAAAATATGGGGCACGAAGTGGTGGGCGCCACGATGTCGATTTGGAGAGATGGGAACCCCTTGGCTAAGGTTGTGAAGCGGGAGGCGTGTTTTGGTCCCAACGAAGAGAAAGATATTGAAGAGGCGCGCCGTATCAGTCACCTCTTAGGAATTGAGTACCACCTCCTAGATTGTGCCCAAGAGTACGAAGCAATTGTGTTGGAAAACTTCAAGAGTGAGTATTTGGCAGGGAGAACTCCCAACCCCTGCGTCTGGTGTAACAGTTTTATAAAATTTGGGGCCCTTCCCAAGATTGCTCGCGAACAAGGAATCGCTTTCGATAAATTTGCCACAGGCCACTATGCCCGTGTTGTAGAGGAGGGGGGGCGCTTTCTCCTCAAAACAGCTGCCGATAACCACAAAGATCAAACCTATTTCCTCTATCGCCTAAATCAGGAGCAGCTTTCTCAGCTAATCTTACCCCTAGGGGAGATGGAGAAGAGTGAAGTGCGACGCCTCACCTTAGAGCACAACCTCTTTGGAGAAGAGAAGGGTGAGAGTCAAGATTTCTATAGTGGTGACTATAGTGATCTGCTCCTCACCCCGCCTCAATCGGGAGAGATTGTCACCCAAGAGGGCAAAGTTGTGGGGACGCATAAAGGGTACTGGAACTACACCATTGGGCAGCGTCGAGGCTTAGGGGTCGCCTCTGAGCGCCCCCTCTATGTGGTAGCTCTTGATGCTCATAACAACCGCGTTATAGTGGGCAATATGGAGGAGACCTTCAAAGATGCTTTTAAAGCTGACCAGCTCAACTGGATTGCCTTTGAATCTCTCAAAGAGCCCATTGAGGCTAGTGCTAAAATTAGAAGCACTTCGCAGGCAAGGTCGGTTTTAATTTCCCCCCTCTCTACCTCTGAAGTGGAGGTTAAGTTTGCGGAACCCCAAATGGCAATTACCCCAGGGCAATCGGTTGTCTTCTACCAAGATGATGTGGTTTTGGGGGGTGGGGTGATTTGTTGAGGGTTGCTTGCCCACCTCTCGTAAAAGTGGTTTAATGTCAAATATAGGAGGGTTCTATGAGACTCATTATTCAAGAAGATTACAATAAATTATCGCTTTGGGCTGCCCGTTATATTGCCAATAAGATTATCGAATTTAAGCCCACCAGTGAGAGACCTTTTGTATTAGGACTGCCTACCGGTTCAACCCCCATCGGTACTTACAAACAGCTGATAGAGATACACCGCCAAGGCAAACTCTCCTTTAAAAATGTTGTCACCTTCAATATGGACGAATATATTGGATTAGGTGAGGACCATCCTCAAAGTTACCGCACTTTCATGTGGGACAACTTTTTATCACACATCGATATTCCTCGTGACCAGGTCAATATCCCCAATGGCAATGCTAAAGATATCCCCGCCGAGTGTGCTGCCTACGAGGCCAAGATAAAAGCTGTGGGGGGCGTCGACCTCTTTTTAGGAGGGGTGGGGGCTGATGGACACATTGCTTTTAACGAACCATTCTCTTCGCTCAACTCCCTAACAAGGGTTAAGACATTGACCCACGATACGCGGGTAATCAACTCCCGCTTCTTTGATAACGACTATACTAAAGTACCTCGTATAGCAATTACAGTTGGAATTAAGACCATCATGGACGCGAGAGAGGTGCTCCTTTTAGTCAACGGTTATGGGAAGGCTCATGTCCTCCAGGCCATGGTTGAGGGACCTGTGACCCACGCCATGACCTGTAGTGTCCTCCAAATGCACCAGAGGGCTCTGGTTGTCTGCGACGAGGAAGCTACCAACAATCTAAAAGTGGGAACCTATAAATACTTTAAAGATATCGAATCGGAGAACCTCGACGCCGATTGCCTCTTAATATAAGAGACTGTTTAGCGTAACTTCAGCTCGGTAGCAACCTTAATGGCGGCTGCCGGGTTGTCGGTCATAATTGAGTCGACTCCCATCTCTAAAAGAGAGCGCATCTCCTCCTCATCGTTAATGGTCCAAACTTGGATAACGGCTCCTCTCTCATGAAACGCCTCAATAAAGCGAGGGGTAATAACCTGAATGCCCCACTGCTTCACCGGTACTTGAAAGACAATTGTCCTCTCCGGGGAGAGAGTTTTAGGGAGGATACCCAACTTTTGCTTTAAGAGGAGGGGGAGCACCTCTAAGGTTGTGATACTCGTTAAGATTTTATTATTACGCTGGCGCATTGCTTTAAGATGGTTAAGGTGAAAACTAGCACAGAGGACCCGCTCTTCGGCGTTGTGTTGTTGTACTACCCGTTCAAAGGCGTCTACAATCCCCTCTTCGCGACTCTTGAGGTCGACGTTGAAGCGCATCTTAGGAGAGGCTTCGAGGGCCTCGTCGAGGGTCGCTAGGCGGACGCCTTTACCCCTAAAGGGGAAGGTTTTGCCCCCATCTGGGGTGAATTGGAACCCGGCATCAACCCTCTTCAACTCTTCAAGGGTGAAATCTTCGAGGCGTCCCACCCCATCGGTAGTACGCTCCAGGGTGTTGTCGTGCCAGATAACGACATGACCATCTTTGCTCAGGTGGACATCGGTCTCTATCACATCGACCCCCATCTCGGTGGCGCTTAAAAAAGCTTCGAGTGTGTTCTCGGGGTGGTTAATGCTATCACCACGGTGGGCTACAACCACCGGCATTGGCTCTAGGAATTTTTCAATCTGTTGTCTCATCATTCTGTTTATGCACCTTTATGCGACCCATCTTAACAAAGATCTTCTCGAGTCGCTGTGCCTCCTTCTCGCTTAATGTGGAGCGCCCTAAGATGTCGTGGAAAAAACTCTCCACCTCTTTGCGCTCATCTTGTTTGTAGAATTTTATCACCTCGAAGGCCTCAGCGATAGTCTCAATCACCTCATTGAGGCGCTCCTCTTTGATGGGGGTAAAGGGGGGGATGGGTGTTGTCTCTCTAAAGAGGGTGTAGGCAATTATCTGGACCGCTTGGCTCAAGTTTAGGGAGGGGAAAGCGTCGCTTGTGGGAATTTTTACCCCTATGTGGCAGAGGGCGAGCTCAGCATCGGTGAGTCCATCACTCTCGCGTCCAAAGACAATTGAGATCTCCCCTTCGCCGGTTTGATTAATCCTCTCGGCCAGTTGTTCGGGAAAGAGGGTGAAGTATTTGCGTCGCCTCCCACGCCTCCGTGTTGCCCCCACCACGAGGATACTCTCTGCTACTGACTCGGCAAGGGTAGGGTAGCGTCGGTGGTTGTCCCAAAGGTCTGAGGCGTGGACAGCTAGCGATTTGACCCGTTCTTCAGAGTACTCTCTTTCGCCCACGATGGTGAGTTTGGAGAGTCCCATCGTCTTCATTGCCCGACAGACTGCCCCCACATTAGCTCCATCTTGAGGGTCAACTAAGACAATAGTAACCCTCTCTAAGTTTTTTAGATTTTTCATTATATCTTTAAATATCAGATATTGCGCTCATTGCCAAGAATGGCTTATAGTTGGACAATGGAAGAGAATAAGAGCCCTGCTAAAGATGCGGGCAAAACCGCACTGCTGGTGATTGCTGTAATCCTAGTCTTTGCGACCCTAAAAATAGCCGATGTGGTGACCCTTCCTCTGGTTATCGCTCTCTTCCTCTTCCTTTTTTTTAATCCCCTATTAAATCGTCTAGAGAAGTTGAAAGTACCCCGCTGGATTGGGGTGCTAATAGTGATGCTCCTCTTGCTGATTGTCCTTTTTGTAGCTGCTTGGTTTTTCTTTTTTACAATTGACCGCCTAGTTCAACGCCTTCCAATGTATATTCGGCGCTTTGTGGTGATAGATAACTGGATAGCTGAAAAAATTGGTCTTGACGAGGGGGCGAGTCTTTTATCTTTTATCAATTTTGATTGGCAAGGGTTGGTCATCTCTTCTCTCACCTCGGCGAGTGGGAAGGCGATAAATTTTGTCTCACGCGCTTCGCTGATTTATATCTTTGTCCTCTTCCTCCTTCTAGAGCGCCAATCTTTAATTCCAAAGCTTAAGGTGGGCATTCCGAGCGGAAAGGGGATGCGTGTAGCAGTCCTCTTTGAACGGATTAATCGCCAGATATCAAAATACCTTCTTTTAAAGGCGATGATTAGTTTTGCCACTGGAGTCCTCTTCTATCTCGCTAGTTTAGCTACTGGACTCGACTTTGCTATCATGTGGGGGGTTCTTGCCTTTGTCTTAAACTTTATCCCCAATATTGGATCGATAGTTATCACAGCGATGACGATTGTGATGGCAATTCTTCAGTTCTTCCCCATCTGGGCCAACGTAATCTACGTTGCTGTTTTGATGATCTCAATTCAGATGGTGTTGGGTAATATCTTAGACCCCCGTATCCAAGGGGTACAGCTCAACCTCTCCCCCTTTATTATCTTAGTCTCCCTCTCTCTTTGGGGTTATATCTGGGGCGTTGCAGGGATGTTCTTGGCAGTCCCCATCACCAGTGTGATTCAAATCGTGTGTGCCAACGTCCAATCTCTCAAACCAATTGCCGTGATGATTGGCAGTGGGAGCGCCTACCGTAAGGTGGTAGAGAAACAGAAGCGCCAAACTATGAAAGAGAAGAGACAACAACGGCAGGCTAAAGAGGAGTCCTCAGACTAACTTCTCCCGCTCCTTTAAATCGACAACCACATTTAAGACCATACTCAAGAGGATAATTAAGGTCCCAATTAAGAGGGGGTAGGAGAAAAGGTTGTAGAAGTAGTAGTCGATTGCTAGCGATGTAATAATCTGAGCGGCACTCATAAGGAGGGCTGAATAGATAACGGGTAGCTTAGGTAACACAAAATTGGACCCTGAAACTACCACCACCGAGAGGAGGCCACCCCCTACAAGGAGAGGCATGGGGATTTGGCCAATCCCTTTAAAGGCCTCAATGGTGCGCTCAGCTTGGGTGAAGGCATAGATTATTAGGGCGAAGATGAGACCGCTAATTACATTTTGACGAGCGCTGAAGAAGACCCCTTTGTAGGTGGCAAAGCGGGAGTTGTAGACCATCTGTACCATAGTAATCACCCCAGTCAATGTACCTAATAGGAGATAGGAGATGGCAAAGGTTCCCCCCTCAAAGCCCATCACTACTATCCCAACTAAACTGAGGGAGAGGGAGAGGGCTTTATAACGACTCACCGGGTAGATTTTTCTCCCCATAAACCCTGTCAAATCGAAGATAAGGGAGGCTAATGATTGTCCAAATACAGCTGTAGCCATCATCAGCGAAGCCCCCACATTGATAATCGTCACATAGTTAGAGTTGAGGATGAAATAGCCAAAGACTCCCCCAAACCAGAGGTACCAAGGGGCTTTTTTTCTCTCAGCTGGTCGCCCTCTTTTAAGGCGTACAATGAGGAGGATGAGGGTTAAAACGACTATGCTAACGACATGGTTAGCGATAAAAGAGAGGGCCATTGTTGAGGCTTCACCGAGGCGAGTATTGAAAATTACCATAACAGAGACTAGGGAACCGATTATGGTGGCGAGGAAATAATGAATTGCATTCTGCATGGGGGAAGTCTATCATAAGGGGAGTAAAGAGTGGAGGTTTAACTAATGCAAAAGAAGATAATATGGGTTTTATTTATGGCTCTACTGACTATTTTTAGTTGTACCACCACGCAAGAGGTTGTCTCTCCAATTGAGCCCCTACCCAAAGAGGTAATCGTGTCTGATGAGCCCCCTCTTGTGGAGGAGGTAGCCATTCCTATCGTTGAGAAGAGCCTTCAAATAGTTGCCACTGGCAATGTTCAAGGGGCACTTTTCCCCTATAGTCTAATTGGGGAGAGTGTACGAGAGAGTAGCTTACTAAACATCTCCTCCTACGTTAAAAATGAGCGAGCTAAAGGGGAGAGTCTCCTTTTAGTCGATGTGGGGGCAATGTTGGAAGAGAGCTCCCTCTTAAGTTACTTCAACCGGGCAGAGACCACAGGTGAGCACATTATCCCGAAGATGATGAACGCAATGGAGTACGACGCTGCTACCGTAGCAGAGAGGGATTTGATTAACTATAGTGAAGTATTCCTTAAGATAGCCGGGGAGGCCCACTACCCCTACTTGATGGCCAATGCCACCCTTAGAGGGACAAGTGAAAGGCTCTCTTTGCCCTATCTAATGGTGGAGAAGGGTGGGATAAAGGTAGCTCTCTTTGGAGCTGTTAATGCCACCTCGCTGCCCCCCTCTTTGGCCAACCTAATAATTTTGGAACCGATTGAAGAGACCTTGGAGTGGGTCCTCCCCCAAATAAAGGGGGAGAATCCTGATGTAATAGTGGGGCTCTTTGATGCGGGGGGCGTAGAAAGTGATTTAAGTGATTTTGACCTGATTATCTCAGCCAACGAGTTTGATGCGGAGGCCAAAACAGTTGTGACGGCTAGGGTCACCATGAGCGATACAGGAGTCGTTAGTGTAGAAAAGGGGCTCTTGAAAGGGGCCTCTTTTGAAGTTGACCAACCTCTTTTCGATAAATTAGAGGGGAGTTTTGAGTTGGCTAAGGGGTGGTTCAATAGCCCTGTAGGGGCTATCAGTGAATCAATCTCCTCACGCGACTCCCTCTTTACCGACTCTAAATTTGTCGACCTAATCCATATGGTACAACTTGAGAAGAGTGGAGCGGAACTCTCTATAGCCCCAGTTAGTGTCTTTGATGAGGTTCTCCTAGAGGGGGAAGTTAAGATTAGAGATTTCTACAGAATTTATCCCAGAGACAACTATCTAGTCACCATTGAGATGAGTGGAGAAGAGATAAAAGAGTACCTCGAACTCTCTTACGGTGGCTGGTATAACCAGATGAAATCACTCGATGATCTCCTCTTAGGTGAACTCAATTGGCCGGAGTGGGAGAGTTTAGCGGGGCTCAACTACGTTGTCGATATCACCAAGGCTGCTGGAGAGCGGGTGACAATTAAGACTGCACGCACCGGTGAACCCTTTAGAAAAGAGCGCCTCTATAGAGTCGTTCTCAACTCAGAGCGTGCTTTGGGAGAGGGGAGTTATCTTAAAGAACTTAACATAGATGTTAACAGGGTTGAGCCAATTGGCGATAAGGGCGTGCGTGATTACTTGATTGAGACCTTTAAAGAATCGGAGATAGTTGACCCACCCCTCGATAACAACTGGTTGGTAATCCCCAATCTTTGGTTGCAACGGGGGATGAAGAACTCCTATCCCACTATTTTTGCCCCCTAATGATAGACTCTTTTGTGGGGCACAGTTAAACTAGCACTATGTTGTTTGATAAAGTAACACCTTGTACTACCACATTAGAGAGAGAGGCTTGGCAGATATGGGACGCCAAAGCCAAACCGCAGCTCTCCTTAGGGCGCCTTGAAGAGGTGGCTGTCCGCTTAGTGGCGATACGGGGGGAGTTGAGACCCACATTAGGGGAACCAGCCCTCCTCCTCTTTGCCGCTGACCATGGGATTGTGGCGGAAGGGGTGAGCTCTAGTCCTCAAGAGATTACTTGGCAACAGTGCCTCAACTTTGCCCACGGGGGTGGAGCCATCGGACTAATTTGTCGTGAAAATGGGATTGAGTTGCGGGTGATTGATGTGGGAGTTAACTACGATTTTGATCCCTCCTTAAAGATAACAGACAAAAAGATAGGTTATGGGACAGCCAACTTCGCTCGCCATAAGGCTATGGATAGGGAACAACTAGAATCAGCCCTTGGTGCAGGCAAAGAAGAGGTTTTGAGCTTAGCAAAAGAGGGGATTAAAGTGGTCGCTTTCGGAGAGATGGGGGTGGGTAACACCACCAGCGCCTCTGCTTTGATGGCCAGCTTAACCTCTGTGCCTATCGCAGAGTGCACCGGTAGGGGGGCAGGTCTCAGTAATGAGGGGCTCCTCCATAAACAGCAAGTTCTAAATAGAGCCCTTGCCCTCCACGGCAAGATAAGTGACCCTTTAGAGGCTTTAGCCACCTATGGGGGTTTTGAGATTGCAGCGATTGTGGGGGGGATGATGGCAGCGGCCCACCATCGAATGGTAATCTTGGTTGATGGTTTTATAACGACCGTTGCGGCCCTAATTGCGACCACCATCGAGCCAGCGGTAAGAGATTACCTAATCTTTTGCCACCAATCGAAAGAGAGTGGTCATGCAAACCTCCTCAAGCTCCTCAAAGCACAACCCCTTTTGGACCTCTCGATGCACTTGGGTGAGGGGAGCGGGGCAGCTGTAGCGTGGCCCATTATTAGGCAGGCCTTAAATCTTTATCTCGATATGACCCCCTTTAGCGATGCTAAAGTGACCGATTCGGTAGCCCTCTTAAAAAAACAAGGAGTCGACCGCCATGCAGAGAGGTAAAATTACCCTAATTATTGGGGGGGGAAGGAGTGGCAAAAGTAGCTACGGCGAGGCTCTTGCAAAGGCGATTGAGGGGGAGCGCTTCTACATAGCGACCGCCGAAGTGACCGATGAGGAGATGGCAAAAAGGATTGAAGCTCACCAGAAGCGACGTGAAGGACTCTTTAGTAAAACAATTGAGGAGACGCTTGATTTAGCTAAGGCCCTTGCAAAAACAGAGGGGGCCAGTGTCGTCCTTTTAGACTGCCTCACCGTCTGGTTGGGCAATGTTCTCCATCGACGTGGTCTACTAGATTACTATAGTGAGGTTGAAGAGTTTATCGAGGCTCTCAAAAACAATAGAACCAATTTGATAATTATAACCAACGAAGTGGGGCAGGGGATTATTCCTGCGACTCAATTGAGTCGCCACTACCGCGACCACGCCGGGTGGCTAAACCAAGCAGTTGCCCAAATAGCCGACAAGGTGGTATGGATGGTGGCTGGAATTCCTGTCGTTGTAAAAGGGGGAGAGGTGTGAAGGGGTGGGGCTTAGCCACAGCCGTTAGAACGCTCACTATTATCCCCTTCCCAGGCAAAGAGAGTGAGAGTGGGGCAACGGGATTTTACTGGTATGTTCCAGTGGGGGCCCTTTTAGGGGGAATCCTCTACTTTGTCTCTAAGATCAATCTCCCCACGCCTCTGTTGGCAACGCTAATAGTGGCCTTATTAGCCCTACTAACACGCGCTTTCCACCTCGATGGTCTCGCTGATACCTTCGATGGCTTTGGAGGTGGTAATAGTAAAGAGCGCCGTTTGGAAATTATGAGAGACCATCAAACGGGTGTCTTCGGAGTAACTGCCCTCCTTTTAACTCTAATTTTTAAGGTGGTCGCAACAACTCTTTTACTTGAGGGTGGCCGGGGAGCCTTTATCTTTTATGCCCCTCTCCTTTCGCGCTTCTTTGTGGTAGCCCAAGCTCTCTTTAACCCTTATGCCAGAGAGAGTGGTAAGGCGTTCTCTCAAATAAACGACGGAAAACTGCGCCATCTCTTAGTCTCTTTTGGGTGGGTTCTCCTCTCCCTTCTTCTGTTTCCCTCTCACCTTTGGGAGGTAGCCATTTTGTTTGGGGTGGGCTTGGTGGTCACTCTCCTAATCGCCTTAAGGGCGCGCTCCTTAATAGGAGGGGTTACTGGGGATGTGTTGGGGGCCACTGTGGAACTGAGTGAGACATTGATTCTTTGTGTGGCAACCCTTGCCATTCTGGGTTAATCGGGGCACTATTTGGCAACTGGAGGTGTGGTATGAGAAAAAGTCGCTGGGGAATACTAGGAACAGCCGATATTGCCCGTAGACAATTTATCCCATCACTACAGGCAAGTGGGGCGTGTGAATTAGTTGCTGTTGCTTCGCGTGATAAAGCGAGAGCTGCTGAGTATGCCAAAGAGAACAATATTCCCCTCTCTTACGGCTCCTACGAGGAGCTTTTAGGCGACCCCTCAATTGAGTTTATCTACATCCCCCTCCCCAACCACCTCCATGTTGAGTGGACTAGGCGAGCGGTTGAGGCGGGAAAGCATGTCCTCTGTGAAAAACCGCTAGCCCTCTCAGTTGAAGAGATTGAGGAGTTGATGGCCCTCCGTGCTAAGAGTGGTAAATTAATAGGGGAAGCTTACGCTACCCTCCACCAAGAGCGCCTTCAGGGGTTAAGAGAGCTTTTTGTTAATAAAGAATTGGGAAGTCTAAGCAGTGCCCATGGAGTCTTCTACCTCTACAACGATAATCCCCAAGATGTGCGCAACGCCTTCCCTTGTGAAGAGGGGGGTGGTTCTCTTTGGGATATTGGGGTCTACCCCCTAGTGGTGGGTCGCTGGATGTTTGGCGAGGAGCCGGTTGAAGTGGCCTGCTTAATGGAGAGGGACCCTCTCCTCAATGTTGATAACCACACCAGTGGACTTCTTCGTTTCCCCAATGGAGGACAAATGAGCTTTGCCTGTGGCATGCGCCATCCCCTTGCCACTCAGATGACCTTCTACACCGATAAGTACCGTATTGAGGTGGACCGCACCTATTTTAGTAATAGCGATGAAGAGTATGGCTTTAAGGTTTACGGCGATGAGACTGAGGGTGTTGTGAAGAGTTACACCTTTAGGGCAAGTGACCAATACCGGCTAGAGTGTGAGAATTTTGCCCGCTCTGCCTATACAGGGGTCCCCTTTAGTGGATCCTTAGAGAATACATTGAACCAGACAAAAGTAATTTTAGCCCTTTTAAAGGCTGCCAATAGTGGAGAGTTTGAGAGAGTATGAGAGTTGTATGTTTAGACCTTGAAGGGGTACTGGTACCCGAGATTTGGATTAACGTCGCTGAAAAAAGTGGTATTGAAGAGCTACGTCTCACCACCCGTGATATTAGCGATTACGATGTTTTGATGAAGGGACGCCTAAAGATTTTAGAGGAGCACAAGTTAACCCTAAGCGATATCCAGGCGGTGATTGGAACTATGGAGCCCCTTGAGGGGGCCTATGAGTTCCTCACCTCTTTGAGGGAGAAGACCCAGGTGTTTATCTTGAGCGACACCTTTACCCAGTTTGCCTCCCCCCTGATGGAGAAGCTGGGTTGGCCCACTCTCTTGTGTAACTACCTAATAGTTGATCCCCATACCAATATGATAATCGACTACAAGCTCCGCCAGAGGGATGGTAAGAGAAAGGCTGTCGAAGCCCTGCAGAGTCTCAACTACAAGGTGTTTGCCGGAGGGGACTCCTACAACGACCTCTCAATGATTAAAAAGGCCGATGCCGGCGCCCTCTTTAGAGCTCCCGAGGGGATCTTAAAAGAGGAGCCCCATCTCCCCTTTACCACCACCTATGATGAGTTTAGGGGGGTAATTGAGGAGTTTTTAAAGCAATAAAGCTCTATTGTAACTTAAAGGCATGTTGCATCTGGTCTATTTCGTGGTTGGCAATATTGAGAGAAGTGGCGATATCACGCCACATAGCAATTTTGTCTAACATCTCATCTTTTATTGCACAGGCTTCTTTGTGGCTTAATCTATAATAGTTGGCTTGACTAACAACAAGGTCAAAATCGAGGTGATGGTTTATTTCATCTATGGCTAAAGTTAGCGAATTTCCACGAGGGTTAGGATTCAAGTCGAAAGCTGGCGATAATTTCCACCCTTTACGACTTAAAATGAAACCGTGGTTTCTTAAATGGTCGTCGGTATTGGCTATAGCTATGTTAAACAATACCCGCCGAAATAGTTGATTCAGGTCAGCACTAATGTCACTCCCATATTGGACGATGAATTCAACTATTTCGAGATAACTCGCGTTTCTTTCACCATCTTTTCTCCCTAGAAGACTAAGGGCGGAGGTGTATTGGAGTCTCTCATTTTTTCCTATCCTATCAAATCTCTTGGTTAAAAAAGTACTTCCTTGCTTTGAGAAAGATTCTATTTGTGTTTTGGGAACTCTAATTTTACATAGTTCGGCCAATGTGTGGGCAACTTTTTCCCACGCACCAACATTGGTTAGGTCACCCATAGAGGGGAATTTAGCAATCCACAATTCACCTCTTTCATCAATCACAGAGGCTTTGGGGCGCGCTCCCCCTAGCGAAGAACCTGGTTCAATTAACTGCAATACCCACTCATCTTCTTTACTATCGCCCTCTGAACTTAAACTCCAATGCTCCAATTCTCTCAATCTAGCAAGGGGGGGTATTGCTAAGTCATCCCCTTTTGCAAGAAATTCTTCTGAGTTTTTCTCTTTGAATCTTAGAGCTCCACTTCTGACAAAATCGTTAACTCCCAATAAGTAATCAGACTCATTAAGGTGACGCGCAGTTCTATTCTCTCTTTTAGCTAAAATTGACTCTTTGCGTTGCATAAGTGTTCTGCCCCATCTATCGGGAGCTGAATCAAAAAACATGCCAAACCAAGCCTTATCAGGCTTAGGGTATTGTCGCCCAGCAAAAGGGTAGATGTCGGGATCTAGATGGTAGTATTTAGCAAAGTTTACCAGCCATTGCTTCTCATATTCAAAAGCAAAGATCTCTTCACCCCCTTTTTTATCTATATAGAGAGTTCCAATCAATGTCTCTTGAGGAAATTCATTCCAAGCTGCATAAACCTCTATAGTTTTTTCCACTTAAATATCCTTAGTAGCCCTTTTCCTGACTGGAAGCTTTAAGTCTTGCATCCTTCTGCCAACAACGTCGTCTTGGGCTATCAATAAGAGATCATCAGCTAAGTTAAGAGCTAAAAGAACTTTTGCATATGAACCAAAAGCAACATTAGGCGATCCGTTCTCGATGGCCCATAAAGTAGTGCGACTAATACCAGATCGTTCAGCCACTAAATTGACCGATAAATTTCTCCTTAGCCTAGCTAAAGCTATTTGCTCCCCCATCTTTTCCATTTTTCTTCTAAGGGATGGAAGGATATCACTTTGATCTCTTTTCATGCTTTAAATATAGATAGAGTAACTATAATAGTCAAGGATAACGTTAGGTAATATAGACAAACTATTAGAATAGTTAAAAATATAGAACATTATATAGGTTATTATCGGTTAGGAATTGCAGTAGTGTGATGTGTTGAACACCCCCGATTGAGTCTCGAAAATGGGGATCCATGGTAACTACAAACTTTGGATAGGCATCTCGGGTGGCTAGTAGGGGAGCAAATTCCCTTTCCAAGGTTATCTCACTCTCTATTTTGTAAGCAACTTTATATGGTCATAACCCTATAAACTATTATGTGCTTTTTCTCTTTTCTATCTAAAAACATCGTAGTAGAATCTTCATATAGACGACTCCTTAGGAGGTTAGGATGACTTTTACAAAGGGACCAGAGCTGGCGGTCTTACCCGATATGGGGTTCTCTTATGCGTTAAGTGACAACGGGGAGCCCGAAGTGGTCTACTACCGACCAAACAGCAATCTATTTGTCAATCGCAAGCTCGATTCAGATACCCAAGGTTACTTTATCAACATAAGGCGACCAGTTGTGTTCGATGTCGATGGGTTAGCCTCATTTGAGGTCCCCGAGATGCCGAGTGAATGTGATGGATTTGTGTTTCTCAACTTTGGTGTCCATAAATCACGGGCCTATGCCTTACGCGATCTTAAAAGCCAAACAATGCTAGCTTAGGTTAGTAGATTCCAGCAAGGTTGACTAATAGAACAAAATTTGCTTGACTCATTGGACAAATGGGACCATCTTTAGTGGTACAATTTTTATTAAACCTACGAGGTGAGGTATGGGTGAAGATTTTTATGCTGAGATGGAGCAGGTTCTATTAGAGCAGCGCAGAGAAATCCTTGAGTCGATTGCTGGTGAAGATGATGACTTTCGAGCAATGATTAACGCTATGGGGACTAAAGACCTAGGCGATATTGCCGCTGATGATATTGCTAGTAAGAAGATGGAAGCTTTGAATCAGCATGCTGCAAATCGCTTAAAGAGCGTTGAAGCAGCTCTATCACGTCTAAAGAATGGGCGTTACGGTGTTTGCGTCCAGTGTGGGGCTAAAATTCCAGAAGAGCGCCTTAGGGCGATGCCATCAGCTGTCCTCTGCATTGATTGCAAAAGCGGTGAAGAGGGACCAAGGCGACGTAGCTGGTAACTAAAGGTAGGGGTTTAACCTCTGCTCATCTCCAATTGTCGTTTCAGGACCGTGTCCCGGGTAGACAATCGTCTCCTTCGGCAATGTTAACAATTTAGACTCAATTGAACTAATCAATAACTCAGGTGCGCTGTGGGGTAGGTCGCTTCGCCCAATGGAGCGGGCAAAGAGAGTGTCCCCGGCAAATAGGATTCCTTCTCTATAGAGACAAATTGACCCGAGGGAGTGGCCTGGGGTGTGGATAACTCTCAATTCAATCCCTTCAATAATGTCGCCCTCATCAATCAAGTGGGTTGGCGAGGGGAGAGAGCGCCAAAAGAGGTCACTCTTGCTCCTTAATGAAGGGTCGAGAGAGCGGGCAAATTGACCCAGTTTAGCGCCTCCTTCTGGGCCCAAGAAGGGGGCATCGAGGGGATGGATATATATTTTTGTCTCAGGGTGCTCTTTAATTAATTCGGGGAGGGCGAGAAGGTGGTCGTAGTGGAAGTGGGTTAAAATTACCCCTTCCAGATTTTTAACCCTCTCTAAGATCACCTCAGGTGAGTCGGCAGGGTCTATTACCCAAGCTACCTCCCCTAAGTGGAGGAGGTAGCAGTTGGTTTGGTAAGAACCGAGGGATAGTCGCTCGATTTTCATAGCTACTCTCTATTGGAATAACTGATAACAGCGACTCTGCCTCTAATCTCCATGCCGTTCATCTTCTCAATTGCCTTCTCGGCATTCTCTTGGGAGAGGGTTACAAATGAGTACTTATCGTGGATTCGAATCGAATAGATATCATCTTTGCCAATTTCGAGTTTGTCTTGGAAGATTTGGGAGAGCTCTTTAGCATATAGGCGCCTCATCTTCCCAATGTTGAGGTAGAGGGTGCGATTATCGTCGGGAGTTTGGGGTTTAGGTTTAGCTGCGGGCTGTTTAGCCGGCTCATTTTTCTTAGGGGCGGCTGCTCTGGGAGTTGGTTTTTCACTCTGGAATAGCTCACGTAAAAGGTAGGCGGAGAAGTAACCGCGCCTAAAAAAGGGGACGTTCTTTTTGATCATCACCCTCAACCCCTCTAACTCTTCGGGGTTTGAATCGATTGAGAGTTTAGCTAGCAACATCTGTATTTTGCCCGCTATAACCTCTTTGTTTTCAGGAATTGATTTAATTTCATGGTTCATTAACAGGGTCTCCTTAGAAGTAATAATTTGTTCCACCTCTTTAGGGGTGACGATACAGACAACCCGTTGAACACTATCGAGGTGTTCATGGAGTTGGCGCACCGTGGAAGCAATCTCCCCCTCCCTAAGACCAATAGTAACCACACAGCCAGCAGACTTATAAAGCTCCTCCCCCCCTTTGTTGAAAGGGACTCCCTTGTATGAGAGTCGCGGGGTTGTCAGAGCAAGCTCCTTCACTAACGAGTTCCACCTTCCTCCAATTTTGTGGATTAAATAGTAGTGTTCGTGATGGAGTGCATAGAGTAGGGTAATAATCTGTTTGTTGGTGATTTTCGAACTGGTATAACACTCAACTTTGAATTGGGACTGCTCCCACTCGCTCTGTAAAACGACGAGGGGCTCTTCTACCAGCTCTTGAGGGGTACGCGTAAAATGGGAAAGAGTGTCGATGTAAAATTCAATTTTGGTTTTCTCGGGCAGTTTGGTAAAGATGAAGCGGCAATCATCGAGGAAGGCACTCTCTCTGGTGAGGAGTTGCTCAAACGACTCTTTCTCTCCCTTGAAGAAGTCGTATCCCACAATTACAGCTTCGGTCTGTTCCAAAAAGATGTTGTCACGCCTTAGGTGATCAATTGCTCTCTGTGGAGTTGTAACGAGGACCTTTGTCTCATCGTGAAGGACCGAGAGGTCAGCTCGGGGTGATTGGTTTTCACTGAGACAGGTGAAAGAGGGACAATTGGGTTCACTCTCTAGCAATTTGTCGATCTGTTCAGAGGGGAGCAAAAGGAGGACAGTTGGGTTTTTAGCTTGAGCTCCCCCCTTCCTTGATAGGAGGTGTGACCGGTGTGTTGCAACTGAAAAAGCTCCACTACCCACCTCAATAAAGAGGGGGTGCTGAGAGGTGTTCAGGTCCAGTTCTTCTAACTTTTTTTTCAGCAGGGAGGGGATTTTGAATTCACTCATCCAGCCTCCACCGAGAATCCATTCATTCGATGCTCTTTTCTATTTTCTACGACTTTAGGATATAGAGGGAAGTATCCTTTGTCAAGGAACTATCCTTATGGTACAATTGCCCGACAGCTTTACAAAGAGGGTAAAATGGGTCGCCACAGGAATCAAATAGAACAAATTGAGAGACGAATTAGTGAAGTCAACCACGATATTGATCTTCTGTTATCAGACCTTGCCCTCCACCTCCTTACTCTAGAGACTCCCATTATTGTGGAGGGAAACCTTCTCCCCTATCAAAACCTTAAGCAAGCTAAAGAGCTCTTGGACGAATACGAGAGGAAGATTGTTTTGATGCAGAAGCTGAAAGAGGGGGTGATGGATGCCAACGGTAGGATCAGGCGCCTCAAAGGGCTCATCAAAGAGAAAGAAGAGGCACTTAACGAGGTGTATGGAAGGGTAGGGGTTATCGCTTGGGAAGAGGCCTCCAGTGGCAACTTAGCTGAAGAGATTAAGGAGGCATTCCCATTGATTGAGGAGCGACACACCTATTTAAATGATTTAAGAAGAGACCAGAGAGCCAATCGAGAGAAGCAAGAGAGCTCTCACCCCCTTTTGAGAGTGCCCTTTCAAGTGAATGCCCTCCTCTATCAGTGGCGACTCAACAAATTAGCCCGGAGCAACCGCGAGTTCTTTACAACTTCAGGAATGGAGTTAGCTAATTCAAATCTCATTGCCTCCTTAGCGAGTGATAAAAAGACAGAACTGGGGCAACATTACGATGATTTAATGGGGGAGATTGCCGTATGTCGTGACGAGATTGCCTCCCTCAACCAACACGTAGCTGCCAGCAAAGGATCTCTCGAAGGGATAGGTGTGACAGGTTCGGTTAGTCGCAAACTGGTTGAATTACAAAATATGAAACGCGAGCAAAGTATCCTGGTGGGGCGCTTAGCGATAGCTTATGGGCGCTCAATATGGAACCAAGGGGAGAAGTGGCGCTCTATATCCGAGGAGAGTGAGAGGAGTTACGACCAAATTGAGCGTCACGAAAAGATTAGAGGGGAGCTGGAAAAGAAGATCGTTGAATTACGCCTCGAAGAGGAGATTGGGGAACTAGTTTTCTTAGTTGAGCAAGATGAGGAGCGCATTTTCCACCTCCGTCAAACCATTGAACAGCACAACCGCCAGATAGAGGAGACCCAGAAGGCAATCGCCCTTAACCGCGAAAAGATTGGTGCCCTCAAACGGAGTCTAGCCAAGAGCCTCTCAGGGGAGGAGTAGTTAGTGACCCCTCCAACACGTGAAGATGCCAAGAAAATAGTTGCCAAGAAGAAGGCCCAACAAGGGACGGTGCGCCTAGTCAAGGTGACCAAGAAAGGGAAAAAGGGGAAGAAAGGGAAACGGGTTGTCAGAATGATCCAAATCCCCCTCTCCCTCTTCATCTCTTCGGTGGTGGTCATTGCCCTCGTTATTGGGCTCCTTTTGGCATGGCAAGTAACCGGCTACCGTTTATTGAAACCCCGTGTTATCCAAGAGGTGGCCATAGAAGTTCCCATCGGTGGTGTAATCATCTACGGCGGTTATACCCTTGAGGAGATTGACACCCTCCTCTTTAATAAAAAGTTGATTAAGCGGGGAGAGTTTCTCAAAGCTACTGAAGAGGTGACTAAAGAACGGGGGCTCCCCTTTAGTGAGGGGTGGTTCTTAAGTGGAACCTACCCCTTTGAGGATGATGCCCTACAATTTGCCACCCTCTTGCAAGATAGCCTCAATAGTGGGGTGCGCCCCTACTTGAGGAATTTAGAACAACTGGAGGTTACCCTAAGCGATGTTGTAATCATTGCCTCCATGGTCCAAAGGGAGACCAACAATCCAGCCCAGATGCCCCAGATAGCCCAAGTAATCTACAACCGTCTCAAAGAGGGGATGTCATTAGGAATTGATGCCACCACCCGCTATGGTCTTAAGGCGTGGGATCGCCCCCTTACAGTTGAAGACTTCAATGGAGACTTCCCCTACGATACCAGACGACGCAAGGGGTTACCCCCCACCGGAATCGGTGCTCCAACGTTAGAGGCTCTCGAGGCGGCCTTAAATCCAACCCCACACGACTACTTCTACTACCTCCACGATAAGAGTGGCACTCTCCATATGGGAAAGACCTACGATGAGCATAAGGAGAACATCGCCAACTATTTGAATTAGCTAATATTGCGTTTTTTTGTACGATAGTGTAATGTACACAACGATTAATAGTTTACCTGCCGGCGTGGTGAAATTGGTAGACACGATAGACTCAAAATCTATTGGAGGCAACTCCATACCGGTTCGAGTCCGGTCGCCGGTAAAAGAGGGGCTGTTTCAAACGAAACAGCCTCTCTCTATCTAGTATCTAATTTAAGCTAACAACTTATCTCTATCCTCTTGAGCAGTCGTAATGGGGGTAATCCCGTAGTTATCGACCAAGATCTTAAGGACATTGGGTGAGACAAAGGCGGGAAGGGTTGGCCCTAGGTGGATGTTCTTAACTCCTAAGTAGAGGAGGGAGAGGAGAACACAAACTGCCTTCTGCTCATACCAAGAGAGGATGAAGCTGAGGGGGAGCTCATTAACGGAGCACTCAAAGGCATCAGCTAGTGCCAAGGCGACTTGGATAGCACCAAATGAGTCGTTACATTGCCCCATATCAATCATTCTGGGGATCCCATCAATTTCACCAATCTTGAGGTCGTTAAAGCGGAACTTTCCACAAGCGAGGGTGAGAATCACCGTATCTTGGGGTGACTCTTCGACAAACTCTGTGTAGTAGTTACGCCCAACTTTGGCCCCGTCACATCCACCCACTAGGAAGAAGTGTTTGATGGCACCTGCTTTGACAGCATCAACTACTTTGCCGGCAATTGAGAGGACAGTTGCTCTACCAAAACCGGTGGTCATGGTGGCTCCGCCATTAATTCCAAACATCGGTTTATCTTCGCTGTAGCCACCCAACTCTAAAGCCTTCTCAATAACGGGCGTGAAGTCTTTATCGGCTCCAATATGGACCAACTCGGGGTAGGAGACAACTTCGGTGGTAAAGATACGATCTTTGTAGTTATCTCGGGGGGGCATTAGACAGTTGGTGGTGAAGAGAACTGGCCCCGGGATATCGATAAACTCTTTTTGCTGGTTTTGCCAAGCTGTCCCAAAGTTTCCTTTGAGGTGGCTAAAAGCTTTGAGTTTGGGGTAACCGTGACAGGGGAGCATCTCACCGTGGGTGTAGATGTTGACCCCTTTCCCTTCGGTCTGCTGTAAGAGGAGATAGAGGTCGTGCAAGTCGTGACCACTAACCACAATGAAGGGTCCCTTCTCAACCATCAAGGGGACCTCTACGGGGACCGGGTCACCGTAGGTTGAGGTGTTGGCTCGATCGAGGAGCTCCATACACTTGAGGTTAACCTCGCCTGTTTTTAAGACTAAGGGGAGTAACTCATCGG
>LSQX01130332.1_pt2 | contig 29056 bp, 25 predicted proteins | sample 654561 | NCBI WGS metagenome assembly LSQX01 (sample SAMN04489861, study PRJNA283612) | anaerobic digester metagenome | isolation source: 4 biogas reactors fed with cattle manure at either 37C or 55C with and... | place: Denmark: Kongens Lyngby | collected 2014 | reverse complement strand
GCAAAATACTGATGATCCTCGGCATCAGCAAGATTCCGACGCGAATCAATTGATGTCATGCGACGTGTCCTAAATGATGTTCCGCCGCAAATAGAGAAGATGCTCTATCACATCGCAAAGGCCTCTGTCCAAGGAGGCGACGGAGCGATCTTGCAAGAGGCATGGGAACGTGGCCTAATTCGACAGATGCCAGAACCACATCAAGCGGCAAAAACAACATTTATGCTAGCGAAGCTCAAAGAGCAAGCACTCGACAAGATGAATCTCGTGAATACTTCTATGTTAACGAGCGCGCAACAGCAGTACATCAATACGCTCAATAAGGCAGCAGGGTTTATCTCTAGCGGTGAGAGCCCTATCGTGGCTATGAAGACCGCGACACGGTCACTGGTGAACGAAGGTCTCACAGGCTTTGTTGATCGTTCTGGTCGCGTTTGGGAGCCTCAGAGCGCAGTCGAAATGATTCTCAGAACGACCGGAAATAGTACTGCCAATCAAGCGGCTTTTACCCGGATGGACGAAGTTGGCGCTGACATCATCATCGTTAGCTCTCACTTAGGAGCAAGACCTAAATGTGCCCTAGTGCAAGGACGACTGTTCAGCCGTTCCGGCACGGTGTCTACAGCCAAAGATAAAAACGGCAAGACATGGCCAGTTGGCGATTGGAATAAGACAAGCTACGGTGAACCGGATGGCATCCTTGGCATCAACTGCCGACATCACATTGGTATGTTCTTCGATGGATTGTCTGAGAACCTCCAAAAAGAGATCGATGAGTCCGAGAACCAAGAACGCTATAAGCAGGAGCAGAAACAGCGCAAACTTGAGCGTGAGCTTCGTAAGGCGAAGCGTGAGCGTGATGTGGCTAAAGAGATTGGCGACGAGGACACAGCAAGGCGAGCGAATCGAAAGGCTAGAGCGAAGTCCAAGGAGCTCCGTGATCACATTGAAGAACACGATCTTAGAAGAAGCAGGGTAAGGGAGCGGTATCACGCTCTGAACCCGAATCATCTCAAAGAGAGATTAGACTTTATCGATCCCAACACTAACGAAAAAGGGTTTTTGCCTAAGGACGCCATAATTGATAAATCATTAACGATAGCGAAAGGTCCTCAAATTAGAATAGTCGACAATCTCGTCGATAAATATGGAGGAGAACCCTATCAATGACACAAAAAAGTTGGTAGAATAATAAGTGAAAAATATGTGCATGATGTTCATTGGTACGAAAGAAACGGTGAACAATACGAAATGAGGATGAAAAATAGAACCACGAGGAAAAAACGTGATGGAGCCAAGAACAGTTAATGTGTATCAATGTGAGCGCGATGAATGGATTCCACTAGAACTTATGGCTATCGTAAGATATATTGGTGAATCTTTTGGTGTCGACGCATTAACGGATGGAAAAGAGTATAACATCGTTAGAGACCAATATGGGTATCCCAAAGTTGTTGACGATAGCGATGAAGATTATATCTACGACTTAGTCAACCCACGTCCTCTTGACAACTCATCAGAGGGTGGAAGATTTGAAGTGCTTGAGGATTATACAGGCGAGGTTACTGAAATTATCAAGAGAAAACGCCTCTGACTGATAGTTGGCTGAAGACTTGCATGCTTCCGGCAAGTACGACCGCGAACCTAAAATTATGCCGTTATCACCGCAAGAAGTAAGCGCCACCAATGCACAAATAGCCGCACACAGCGGCGAAGAGCTCGACGACGATCAGAGTGCAACGCAAGTTGTAAGTTAATCAGCTCTTGGCAGTACGTCTCCCAGCATAAGGGATGTTCCGAGCCCAAGAGCTTTTTTTTTGGAGGATTACGTGAAAACTGCGATACTTGTTGATGGAGGCTTCTATAGGCAGAGAACAAATTACTGTCTTGGTCCTAAATCCCCGCAAGAAAGAGCCGATGAGTTGTTTGAGCACTGTCTGAGGCACCTGGATAGCAAACAGGGACCCAGCGTTGTTCCTTCACAAGTTACCTTATATAGAGAACATAGTTTGGCGAATTAGCAATAGAATCAGTCAAAGCCAGGAGGTATTGCTGTTGAACGTCATGGCGGCCATATACGGAAGAGTTAGCACAGACAGACAGTCCGAGCTCTCCATTGAAGCGCAAATCGAAGCCTGCGAGCGTTATTGTGAACAACAAGGGTGGACCGTTTACGACCATTACGCTGATTTTGGGATATCAGGTACATCAGCTTTGAAGCGACCCGCTTTACAACGACTCATTGAGGACGCGGAACAGAAGTGCTTCCAAATTGTCGTTGCCCATAAGGTGGACCGGGCATTTCGCAATGTGCGCGATTACGAAAACGTAAAGCATCATCTTGAAGAACATGATGTTGTCATGGCTTTTGTTGAGTCAGGTATTAATGATGGTGTACAGGGCGAATTCTTGAATAGCATGATGGCGCTCATGGCACAACAATACAGCCAAAATCTTAGTCGTGAAGTCAGAAAAACCATGAGAAAGAATGTCGAGCAGGGCAATTTCTTAGGCGGTGTTTGTCCAATCGGCTTCAAAATTGTAAATAAAAAATATGAGATCGACTATGAAACAGCGCCGATGGTAAAAGAGATATTCGCTATGTACGCATCCGGCAAATATTCCATGAGACAACTTGCAGATCATTTAAATCTCTCCGGGTATCAGACCAGAAGGGGCAAAACGTTTAATGTTTCTTCGATCCACGGGATATTGAGAAATGAAAAATATCGCGGCGTATATGTTCATAACCAGAACCAGTACAATAAATATGGGAAACGTAAAGGGAAAAAATCAGTCAATCCACAAGATGTGATCCGTATTGACAATATGTTACCTCGGATCATTGACGAGAGCACATGGAGGAGAGTGGCACTCAAAATGGATCAGAATAAAAAAAAAGTAGGGAAAACAAGAGCGAAGCGCGTTTATCTTTTGACGGGCAAGATCTTCTGCGAAGAATGTGGAAGCGCAATGTGCGGTCAACCATCCCGCAACACAAGAGGTTATGAAACTGTGTACTATGCATGTTCTGGCCGTAAAAAACACAATGGATGCAAGAATAAATCGATCCGGCAAGATTGGATAGAACCACAAGTTGTTGAAGCTGTGAAGAAGATGTGTGAGAAGTTCGACTGCCAAGAGATGGCTAATGTTGCCAATCAGCGTATTAAAGAAATTATGTCCGAGCAGAATCAAGAAATACGGCGATGGGAAAAAATACTTGCAGGATTAAAAACACAAGCGTCAAACTTAACAGATTCTCTTGCCAAAATGGGTTATAGCAGAACCGTTGAGGAACGCCTCTTGCAAGTGGAGCGCGAGATCGCAGAAGCGGAAGACTGGTTAGAGCGCATTACCCCAAGGACTGTTCCTGAGTATCATGCAAAGATCGTCAAAAAAGCCCTCGATGCTGTCATCGAACAAATGTCAGGTGATGATACGGAATTGCAGAAAAAAGCGATCCAGAGTGTAGTTGATGAGATCATCGTTTCCAAGGAAAATGTTCTCATAAAAATAAAAGCCGAACTCGGTGAGTCCGGCTTATCCCGACCTCAAAAGGTCGGAGATAGTATGGCAGAGGGTGGGGGTGTTGATACGAGAAATAATCACTCATTTGCTGAAACTAAGATTATACAAAATAAAAAACGAACAATTTTAATACAGTCTAGAGAAGTTAAATTTTTCTTAGTTCTCCCGTGCATCAGCCAGTGACGATTTAAACATTCTGGCTCTTCACCATCGAAATCAAAAAAGGCGTAGAATTGATTCTTGACTTTTGCAGTACAAAGGGNNCGTGGCCGGACTCGAACCGGCATGGATTTGAATCCTGCGGATTTTAAGTCCGCTGCGTCTGCCGATTCCGCCACACGAGCAGTAATTCGAAACGCTTAAATAATCTACCACGTTTCATAATGAGTGTCAAGTTATTGTGAAGCGAGCACATCAGATTTCTTGCCTATTCTGGAACGCTCGCGCGAGCGTGACCTCGTCAGCGTATTCCAATGCAGCTCCCATGGGAATGCCGTGAGCGATACGTGTGGTCCGGATTCCTGAAGGTTTCAAAAGTCGCGCGACATAAAGCGCGGTCGCTTCGCCTTCGATCGTAGGATTGGTTGCGAGGATGATCTCCTCGATCTCATCATGAGTTTGAAGCCTTTGAAATAATTCTCTCAGCTTGATATCTTCAGGGCCGATGTCATGCATCGGGGAGATAACTCCGTGCAGGACATGGTAGAGACCTCGGTAGTCGTGGATGCGCTCCATAGCCGCAACATCGCGCGGGTTTTCAACAATGCAAATCCTGGTGCGGTCGCGTGTTCTGGACTGACAAATATCACAAGGGTCATCCTCGGTCAGATTACAACATTCTGAGCAGAGTGTAACGGACGCACAGGCTTCACGGATCGCATCTGCAAGGGCCAAAGCGTCCTCGCGTGATTCGTCGAGAATATGGAAAGCAAGCCGTTGCGCTGTCTTTTGTCCGATGCCGGGCAGCTTGCCCAGCGCATTGATGAGTTTCGCGATAGCGGGCGAGAAGCGATACGCCATGATCAGAATCCCGGCAATCCCAGACCGCCGCCTGTGACCTGTGCCATACGCGCTTCACTCATTTCATCAAGCTGACGCGCCGCGTCATTGACCGCAGCGGTGACCAGATCTTGCAACATTTCGACATCGTCGGGATCGACGACATCCGGATTGATCTCGAGTTCTTCGATCAGGTGTCCGGATCCGATGACAACACGCACAACACCGCCGCCTGAAGTGGCTTCAGCCTTCATAGCGTCAACTTCTTCCTGGGCGATCGCGATATCCTCTTGCATCTTTTGAGCTTGCTTCATTAATTGGTTCATCTGGTTGCCGCCGCCGGACATGCCGCCTTGCTGGAAACCTCCACGTCTTCCTCTAGCCATATGGTCCTCCGTTATTCAATTTATGCCCTCTCATCGGGCGAGGGAATGTCTTCTTTTAGGGCTTTGTCACGAGCCTGAGCGAGCCATGGCCACTCAGCCGTTGCCCCGATCGCTTTATCGAGTGATTCATCGAGTACTATTTGTACAGGGTAATGGCGACCTGTGCGTTGCGTCAATAACTGCGTGATCAGTTCAATGCTTTCCTTTTTGTTCAAGCACGTGTGTTGACCGATGAGGCTATGGTCGAAATGAATTTCAAAAACATCCTCTTCAAACAAAACACGTGCGGGACGCGCACACAGCGAAATATCGATACGGTGTTCTTTTTGCACTAGATCGAGTACGTCGCGCCAGACAGTGAGCAGAGACTCTTCGCCATCATTTGTCTTGATCATGCCTGCGCCCGGCAGGGCACAGGGTGTCTTCGTTAATTCGCCTTCAACATCTTGAGTGCTTTGGGCGACGGAGACGACTATCTCTGGCGGCGAAACTTGTGTCTCTGTGGGAATTTTATCAACCTTTACTTCTGGCGGGATAAGTTCGTCAGGGACAGGAATAGGTTCCTCATCTTCGGCGGGAGTGGGATCAATAGCATGATCATTTGCGATAACAGTTGGTGTGGCCGTATCCGTAAGCTCTACGGGGAGTGGATCTTTTATCTCTACGATTGATCCTAGTTTCATTTTTTCAACCGGAAGCGATTGTTCGTTGGCGTTTGGATGTGCTCGTCCCCACTGCGTAGACAGCTGAATCAAGCCGATTTCTAGTGTTGTCCGAAGGTCGGGGGAGAAGCGAAGTGTGACAAGTAACCCGGCCAGTCCCGCGATTAAATCTGAAAGAATACCAGGTGATGTTGTCTTGGCAATAGTCGTCATGTAACGTATATCTTCGCCACGCATCTGGATCAGACGTTCAGGGTTTGCTGACACACTGCAGACCAGCAAATTTCGGAAGTAGCCGCCGAGATCTGTGACAAAACGCGTGAGGTCTCGCCCTGACATGGCGAGTTCCTGGATGTTTGACAAAAGCGTTTCAGACTGTTGGCAGAGAATAGCGACGGCCGTTTCGGACAAAAATTGGTCGGGCACACGCCCTGCGAGCGCTAGCACATCGTCGCGGCTTACCGATTTTGTCTGAAGCTGTCGAGTCTGATCGAGCAGGCTGATGGCATCGCGCAACGCGCCGCCTGATAGCAATGCAATCACTTCGAGCGCGTCTTCATCAACGGTGAGATCGATGCTCTTAGCGATATCCTGCATGCGTCTTATAATTTCTTCATTGGGGATGCGACGGAACCGGAAATGCTGACTGCGCGAGATGATGGTCGCAGGGATTCGGTGAGGCTCCGTGGTGGCCATTATGAAAACTGCGTGTGCCGGTGGTTCCTCGAGTGTCTTTAAGAGCGCGTTAAATGCGCCTGGCGACAGCATATGGACTTCATCGATAATGTAAACTTTGTAGCGCGCGCGGATCGGTGTAAAAACGATCTCATCTGTCAGTCTTCTGATATCGTCAACACTGTTATGTGAGGCCGCGTCAATCTCGTTGATGTCCATCAGCGAACCGTCATTGGCGGCTTGGCATATCTCACATTGGTTGCACGGATCCCCATTGTTGGGATTAAGGCAGTTGATGGCTTTGGCAAAAATTTTGGCAAGAGACGTCTTACCTGTCCCGCGTGTCCCCGAAAAAAGGAGCGCGTGCGAAAAAGTCTCACTGATGACGCTCTGGCGAAGCGGATAAACAACTTGTTCCTGAGCTACCATTTCAGAAAACGTTTGTGGTCGCCACAATCGGTAGAGAGCAAGCCTATCCTGTTCTGCCATGGTTATACCTCATATCATCATTTCTCCAAAATAATACCGTATTTAAGCCGCAACCGAATCAGGTTTCCCCGCGGCGCCTGTAGGGATCCGCTTACCGCTGCTTCCTTCCGGATCTGACGGGGTTCACAGGGCTACATCGCACGGGCCCCGCGTTCAGTTGCGGCTCAGATACGGCATTAACCTACCGAGCCTGCCCACCTTCATGTAAAGACGCTGACAGGCACTTACCAGTGTATCATATCTGAACTTTGAGACGCGTTACGGGCTGCTCTCATATGCGTTTCATTACAGAGCAGTTCCGACTACTTCGGGGATCCAGTCCGCGTATCCCTCTTCTTCCATTTTTGACAGCGGAATGAAACGCAACGCCGCGCTGTTAATGCAGTAGCGTTGTCCGCCTGACTCCTGAGGGCCGTCCTCAAAAACGTGTCCAAGATGTGAATCTGCGCTCGCGCTTCGAACTTCTACGCGTTTTCGCCACAAACTTGTGTCGTCGTGGTATCGGACCATGCCTTTTGCCACTGGGCGAGTAAAAGCGGGCCACCCACAGCCGGCATCGTATTTATCGCGAGAACTGAAGAGCGGTTCACCGCTCACAATATCGACGTAGAGGCCTGGTTCAAAAAGATTGTCAAACTCATTCGAGAATGGTCGTTCAGTGGCATTCTCCTGCGTCACCTTGTACTGCAATTCTGTCAATCGTTCGCGCAGTTCGGCCTTGTCGGGACGAGTATACGAGGCGTGATTTTTACTATTTGTTTGCTCGGGTTCAATCGCATGCGGGTCAAGGATCTCTCCCGAATTGATCGGTTCCTCAACTGCCTCGGGTAGTTCTTCCGGGCGCAGAGCCGTGCCGACCTGACTGAGATCCACATGGCAGTATCCTGAAGGTCTTTTCAACAGGTAATTCTGGTGCCCGTCTTCAGCGGGATAGAAGTTTTGCAGTTCAAGGACTTCAACCACAATGGGTCGGGTGTAATCCTTGCGTCGGGCGTCGATGTAATCGCAGATCGTTGCAAAATCGTCTGTATCTGTGTAAAAAACACCTGGCCGATATTGTGTGCCATAGTCATTGCCCTGACGGTCTCTTGTCGTGGGATTAATGATCCGGAAGAAATGGGCGAGAATCGAGGTGAGCGACAATGTGTCGGCATCGTAGACGACTCGTACCGTCTCGGCAAATCCTGTGTCACCGCGACAAACCTCCTCGTAAGAAGGATTGTCCGTCGTACCGTTCGCATAACCTGATTCGGTCTCAAGAATGCCTTCGGGGAGGAGCTGGAAATAGCGCTCAACACCCCAGAAGCATCCGCCTGCGAGATAGATAGTTTTTGATTTCATTGTGTGATCCTCCTTTTGCTTTAATTATGAACCAGTGAACGCGGCTTATGGTTTTCCGTTACTCCAGATACCCCGGTTCTCGTCTTTTGCCTTTTTCTCGAGCGTCGCGAAGTAATCATTAAAGTGCGTTGTCGGTTTATAGCGATGTTCCTCTGTAAGCCCCTCACGCACGAGTACTTCGTTGACCATTGTGTGACTGTCAAGCCAAACGTAAGCGAGCAGACGATCATAGGGATCAAACTGCGATACATCAAATTGCAGGTAGACCTCCCGGCCGTCCAGCCAAGCATTGACAATTCGGGAGACCGATTCACCTTTGTGTGTTCTCAACGCGTCGTCGTGGTGCGAGTAAGATTCAGGCGCGTCGATTCCGATCATGCGAAGACGTGTGGACTTGTCTTGCCAGCGGACGATCAAGGTATCTCCGTCGACGACACGTTCGATGACTACCTTTTCAAGCTGTAAAAGATCTGCCGCGCCTCCCGGTCTGAGCACATCATATGATTCTAACGGAATTATCAGGCGCTCGGCCATGGCGACTGCTTCAGATTCTGATAAAGGTCGATCGATTGGGATGGCAAGCAGTGTTTGGTCGGCTTTTTGTGTCTTGATTGCCGTAAGTGACAGGGTATCCGAGGGAGAAATGACATGATTGCGATTAAAAAAGCGGCACCCTGTGATGGGCAAGGTGATCAGCAGAACTGCGAACAGTATCAGAGAAATAGTGATAAAGCGGTTGAAAAGTGACTTTTGTTTCCGCAAAATCACGCGATTGTAGTAATTGTTCAAATTCATGATGTTTCGATTCAATAAGTAGGGGTTATATTGTCATCGTAGCGATGAGCTACAGAAGACACCTCTTCATACGTCTCCTCGATAGGGATCCGCTCCGGATCCCTATCAACTTTTCAAGATATATCAATATATGGGACGATCACTCTGCCAATGTTGCGAGATTTCTGTCGCGTATGCGGTACACGTTCCACAGCACCTTCTCAATATCAATGGTCGTAAACTGGCCATCCTTGTACAGTATGCGCCCGTCAACCATGGTAAGCACAACGTCTGACGCATTGGCATTGGTGAATAAGCTCGTACCGATGTCGTAGAGAGGTTGGAAGTGGAGGGACGTCATATCGACGACAGCGAGGTCGGCACGGTAACCGGGTTCAAGTAATCCCGTATCTTCTCTTCCCTGAGCCAGCGCGCCGTTGCGCGTGGCGAACGTCAGAAGTTCACCGGTCGAGAAGAGCAAGGGGTCTCGGTGGATGCCCTTAGCTAGATAAGAAGCGAGCGTGACCTCTTCGATCATGTCGAGGTTGTTGTTGCTTCCCGCACCGTCCGTCCCGATGGTCACTCGAATACCGTGATCACGCCATTTCTTGACATCTGCGAGACCGCTTCCAATTTTCAAGTTGGACGACGGATTATGGCACAGCGTGACTTTCTTATCCCGGAGCAAATCATAATCTTCTCCTTCGATAAAAATGGCGTGCGCAGCGGATGTCGGAACGTCAAACAGACCAAGATCGGTGAAATAGCGCGCGGGGGTTTTTCCGTATTTTTCTTTGCACTCCTCATGCTCACCTATTGTTTCCGAAAGGTGAACGTGCATCCGAAGCTGTTTGTCCTTCGCGTATTCGGCAATCTGCCGGACGAGCTCAGGCGCGCTCGTGTATTGCGCATGAAGAGATGCGTTGGCGATGACGCGGCCATCGGACGTTTCCGCGTCGCGGCGCAATGTCTCTGTTTCCCGGTACCATACTGTTTGTTCGAGTTTCGTCGAGGCATCTCCTGTCAGTCCGTTTGCCAGACTGGCCTTTATACCTGCTTCCATGACGGCACGGTAAATGCCTTGGATTCGCATATACATATCGGTGAATGACACTGTGCCGCCACTTAACATCTCCGCAATCCCGAGCATTGCTCCCCAATACATATCTTCTTCTGTGAGCAGCGCTTCGAATGGAAATATTCGCTTGTAGAGCCAGTCATACAGGGACAAGCCTTCCCCATATCCGCGCGTTAGTGTCATGGGAACATGTGAGTGATTGTTAAAAAATCCGGGGATAATGAGCTTACCGCGGCCGTCGTAGACCTCAATTTCCTGCGCCTGCGCTTCATCGAGTGTGGTCGCGCAGGGTTCAATTGAGGTGATCAGGGCATCTTCAACACGGACATTTCGATGTTCTCGTGTAATGCCGTCTTTATCAATCAGTGCGATGTCATGAAATAACATGTCTATCCTTTCCGGGCGATAATGCCTTCGATGAGTGCTCCCATCGTGTCTGCTGCTGCTCGGGCCGCGATGCCGACCTCTTCGTCGGAGAGTGGTTGGTCGAGCACGCCGGCTGCCATGTTAGTGATCAGAGAGAATCCCAGGACCTCCATCCCGCAGTGTCCGGCTGTCAGCGTCTCCGACACGGTTGACATGCCGACGGCATCCCCGCCAAGTATTCGGATCGCCCGGATTTCCGCTGGTGTTTCAAAATGAGGACCGGTGCAATAATAGTAGACGCCTTCCCTAAGCGTAAGCGGAGGGGTCAGCGTAGCGGCCGTTTCATGGGCAAGTTGTCTTAAAAAGGGTGTGTACAATTTGCTTACATCGTAAAACCGTTGTCCGAACGCTGCAATGTTTGGACCTGTCATGGGGCTAACGCCCACCATGTTGAGATGGTCCGACATCACCATAATGTCGCCGACTTGATAATCGAGATTAACTCCGCCGGCGGCATTTGTGACGATCAAGGTCTTGACTCCCAGAAGTGAAAGCACGCGCACGGGAAGCGCCAGCACCTGATGTGAATATCCCTCATAAAAATGAAAACGACCCGACATAATAACGGTCGGACGTTCGCCCATCTTCCCAAAAACAAGTTTACCCGCGTGGGAAGGGTTTGTCGGGAGCAAAAAGCCCGGTATGTCGGAATAATCGAAAATCTCGGTATCGGTCATTCGTTCGGTAATTGCACCGAGGGATGAGCCAAGAATAACAGCGAATTCAGGACGGACGGCTGTCCGTTCCTTTAACCAATCTGCTGCTTTTTGATAGTGCTCAAAATTGTGCTGCTCTGCCATGAATCCTCCTAATCATTGGTCGCTATCTGTTAGGGAAAAATTCCTGGCACAGCTCAGCGATCTCCTAAACGTGTCTTTTGTATTATCTCATAAAAAAAAGAACCACACCAAGCGGCTCAGGGAGAGATGGTGTCGCCCCTGGCCGTCAGGCGAAAAAGAGACTGCGCTTGACGACTTGTCTTAAGGATCGTATGGAGGGGCGGGAGGATCTTGTGTGGTTCCCTCTGGCGGAACGATAATTTCGGGACCGGTTGGTTCCGTTTCTGAGGGTTTCGTCTCAGGTTGCTCAACTGTCTCCTCATCGTGAAGTGTGCAGGGAATTTGTGGGAATGTCAGTTTCTTTGTCGAGTCGAAAAATTCAGTGATGGTATTCGGGCACCATTGAGTGGGGAGCATGCCTGACTCAGCGCAAACCTTGCGTGACACAACATTTTCTGACATTGTGAAATTTTGGATTTCTAGCTCTTCGTGAATATTGGTCATGATATCGGCCCATATTCTGATGGGGCTCGGTGTGTCAGCCCGGCTGATCTCCATGCGACGTCCGTTCGCATTGTCGAATCCGTACCAGACGGCGGCGGTGTAGTATGGCGTATATCCGCAGAACCAGCGGTCGTTGCGCTCGTCTGACGTTCCTGTCTTACCTGCGGCGGGTTGCTTGCCTATGCTTGAATACGGTCTGATCCATGGCGCGTTTCTGAGTGTATCCACGAGGAGATTTGTCATGATATCGGCGGTTTCACGTGAGAAAACCTGTTCGAAATGAGGTTTGTATTCGAGGAGGACATTGCCCTCAGCGTCCAACACTCGCGTGAAAAGATACGGCTTTGTAAAAATACCGTGATTTGCTAGCGCAGAGAAAGCACCGGCCATTTCGATGGTTGTCATCCCATAAGTGAAGGCTCCGATAGCGCCCGCCGGTTGTTGCTCATTTATACGGTCAACTCCCATACGTTGCAGGTACGATAACCCGATCGATGGTGTCAATAATTCTGTATACACTTCTACGGCTGTTGTGTTGAGCGAATGGCGCAACGCGTGGCGGACGGTAACAGGGCCTTCGTAGCGTCTGTCCGAATTCTGAGGCCAGGCACGGTCAGGGTTTCTGGGATCCAAATGCTTTTCCTCGTCAATTAGAACTGAAGCAGCTGTTACTACACCTGTATCGATAGCGGGCGCGTAGACAAGGATAGGCTTGATTGATGAACCCGGTTGCCTGTAGGCTTGCGTGGCACGGTTAAATCCAAGATTTGTTTTTTTATCGCCGAAGCCTCCGACAAGGGCCACAATTTGACCCAGAGAATCGGGATCGTTTGAGATAATCGTGATACCGGCCTGTGGCACTTGTGGGCTGTCGGGCAAGCCATCGTAATTGGAGGAGAAAAGTTCTTTCTTTTTGAAACTCTCTTCAGCCAAGCGCTGGATATCGGGATCCATAGTCGTCTCGATTGTTAACCCGTGTTGGAATACCGCGACGTTTGCCAGCTGTCTCGAATAACCGCGCTGCGTGATCAACTGCTCGATCACCTCATTAATAACGGCATCAACAAAATAGGAATTTATTGAGGAAGTGCCGCTATCTTGCTCTGTGGTTATGAAAACGAGTTCGCGATTAAGGGCTTCCTGGTATTCGGCTTCTGTGATTTTTCCCAGCTCAAGCATCTTTGCCAATGTGATTCTCATCCGCCTAAGCGCGTTGCGTTTACCGTACTCAGTGGTCGGATTATAAATAGAGGGGAGATTGGGAATACCCGCTAGAAAAGCGCATTCAGCCAGATCGAGCTTGGAGATTTCCTTACCGAAATAGACTTTGGCCGCAGACTGGACGCCGACGTATTGTCCCCCCATTGGCACCATGTTGACGAAAAGTTCCATGATTTCGTCTTTTGACAATCGTTTCTCAAGGTCGATTGCGCGTTCCCATTCCTGGATTTTTCTTTGGGCCGAGCGCACATCAGCACCAGACATCATTTTGACTACTTGCTGAGTGATCGTGGAGGCACCATGTGTTTCCGAACCAAATTGGATGAAAACGTTACCTACGGCGCTGGCAATTCGTTTGGGGTCGATCCCGTGGTGTGTCTCAAACCGTTCATCTTCAATCGCGATAAACGCATCGTCAATATAGGTTGGTTTAACCACGGAAATAGGAACATACTCACGCAAAATATTTTGTGAGCCTGTCAATACGGCGGCTTCTTTGCCGTTCCGGTCATAAATATTGGTAGCTTCATAAGTCTTTTTGACATCAGCAATTTCCAGAGGCTGGGCTGTCGATATATATCCGGAAAGCACACCGAGTCCAGCTCCCCCAAATAACGCACCGGCGGCGACTACAATGATCAGTAAGACAAGAAGTGCTTTGCGGATACCTGACCAAAGTGCCATGGGGACGGATACCACAGACATGCTGCGCGTGGGGCGACCTTTAACACGTTTACGGAGATCTCGCTTGCTTGCCTTATACTTGCGGCTGTTGCGGATATCCTCAGGCAAGGCGTGCGCGATTTGAGGGATCTGCTGTGGCCGGCGGGTCGTGTGTGAGGAATCGGATTTGAGTTTTCGTTCGCCACCGGTTACGCGGCGCGTCACCTGGGTCGAATCAGGTTGTCCGTTGGGGCGCGCGCGCCGAACCTGGGGCGACGGTCTGTCCGTTGCGCCGCCCTGTCGCTTGCCGTGTTGATTTTGGTGTCGGTTGCCGTCGTTCATCTTTTCCAAGACCCTTTCACAGGGTTAATTTTCAGCTAAGATTGTTTTCGTCAGAGTGTTGTGCTCATTATTCGGAGCATGCCTATTTTATCACACCGGACTCCATGTCGATGTTATGATGTGACATTAGAAAGATAAACCGCCAGATAAGCCAAGACCAATGAAGAGAGGTGTTACCTATGAAAACATGCCCCAATGGCCACAGCGTGCCTGACAATGCAGCCTATTGCACCTTGTGCGGCGCTCCCATCCTACAAGCTGCGCAACAGCCGCCGGTGGGAGCAGTTCCGAATCAGCAGCCTCCGTACCAGCAACCACCCCCGTACCAGCAGCCGCCGTATCAGCAGCAAAGACCGCTGACAGGATTCCGCGGACAGATCAGATCCCCGGGTATGGTCATTCTTCTCACGATAGTGACATGTGGTATTTACGGGATAATCTGGATGTACTCGATTTCTGAGGAGATCAATGCTGTTCTTGGCGATAATGAAGCGACCAATTCGCTTTACCCCATTCTTGGTCTTATCACATGTGGCGTATTCACGATCATCTGGATGTCACAGGTTGATAAAGCCATGATGGAAGTTGACCGAAGAAGAGGGTTTTATTCAGAAAGCAAATTTTTGGTATGGATTCTTCTGACCATTTTTCTGGGCATAGGATTATTTATGGTGCAGTACGATGTTCAGTCGCGGTTGAACGCGCTCTATGAGGGACGTTTCGCCTAGGTTCAGCGCACAAACAGATGGCGGATCAGAGCGACCAGTCTTCCCCAAACAGAATTGTGGTTGAAGCACATCGGCTCCGTATGCGGGAAATAGAGGATCATTCTTACGATATAAACGGTCAGATAGAGGGCCGCCAGGGAAAAAAAGAGAATATTTATCGCACGTGGGGAAAGGGGAAAATGAAAATCCTTTCCCCTTTTCTTTGCAATCAGCTTTATTAGCCCGTAAGTGGGAACGGCGATCAGAATAGTCAGACTGACGAGTATTAGTGGATGCATTCGGAGCGCTTCTTTGAAATTTCCTTCTAATAGAAGAGTGAAAGCACGCGTACTCCCGCAACCGGCACATGGGATCCCAAAGACAGATGAAAAGAAGCAGGCAGACCCGAACAACTCTGCAATAAACAGAAGGAAAACGGCGATTACTAACAGCGCAGACCGTTTGTGACGCTTTCTTTCTTCCGGAGATTTAGGCATTTTTTCAGTAGGTTGTTGCGGGTTCATTTTTATACCTTTATGGCCGATGCAGGTTCTGCCGTGTCTGCATCTCGACCATATTGGCAAAGATACCACTTTCCGCCATCAATTCGGCGTGATTGCCTTGTTCGACGATTTTTCCCTGATCTAGCACGTAGATTTTATTTGCATCTCGGATGGTCGACAACCGGTGCGCGATGATCAGCGTTGTTCTGCCTTTTGATAGGCGTTCGACCCCTTTTTGGATAATCTGTTCGGTCTCTGTATCGATGTGTGAGGTTGCCTCATCGAGAATGAGGACAGTCGGATCCTGTGCCAGTGCCCGCGCAAAAGAGATAAGTTGACGCTCTCCGGCAGAAAACTCCTTGCCGCGTTCACGTACCTGTGTCTTGATACCTTCGTCGAGACCGGCAAGGAACGTTCCTCCGCCGACTTCGATTAAAGCGGTCTGTGCGGCTTCCGGGCCAAGATCGTGGCGGTTTAGTGTGATGTTCGATTCAATGGTTCCGGTAAAGAGGAATGGTTCTTGTGTAACAATCGCCATATGCTGTCTAACGGCCCTTTTATTTAATGTCTTGAGGTCATTGCCATCGATCAGGACACGTCCCTCGCCCGGTTCGTAGAATGAGAAGAGGAGATTCATGATGGTAGACTTGCCGGCTCCCGTCTGGCCGACAAAGGCTGCTGTCAAACCTCGGGGAATGGAAAAGCTGACGTCCTTAAGCACCGTCTCATCCTTTTTATATGCAAACGTTACATGCTCGAACGCGACGTCGCCTTCGACTCGATCCAACACTTGCCCTTCATCAGAAAGCGCTTCCTGGTCCAGCAGTTCGAAGATATGGTCCGCGGCTCCTCGGGCGCGTTCAAGGTTGCCCAGATTCTGCATCGCCCGGTTCATCTGACCAAAAAACCGGATCATATAGTCGATGAAGAGATAGAGATGCCCGATCGGCACAACATTAGTGCCTGTGATATTGCTAATTCCAAAATACAGAAGCGCAATCGCGAGTATGACGTAATTGAGTGTTTCAGTCGCGTTGCCTCCGCTATAAGAGTGCAGCCGTGTCATACCAAGCCCGTTACGGAATACGGTATCGTTGATGTTGCTGTACGAATCATATATATCACGCTCACGGCTGAACGCCTGGATTACCTCAATGCCTTGAATATTCTCGTTCATGCTGGCATTGAGTTTGCTGATTCCTTTTCTGTATCTTCTGCTGTAGTTGAGTGATTTGCGTTGGAAATCGCGGAACAGGAAAAAGAGCACGGGAAATGAAATTGAGGCAATCAAGAACAATCGCCAGTCGATGCTGAGGAGACCAAATAAAATACCCAAGGCGAACATCAACGCCATTAGGAGTTGCGACAGCACCGTGGTGAAGAATACCCGAACCGCTTTTGTATCGTTTGTGACCCGTGAGACAACGGAACCAGCCGCGAGCGTGTCAAAGTACGAGACAGGCATTTTCTGGACATGACCGAAAATCTCGCGCTGCATCACAACAGAAATACGGTTGGCAGCTGTCTGATTTGAGACATTTCCCCCGTACCGCGCGATGAGAGACAGCAATACGGTTGTCGCATAGAGCAGGATCATTGTCACGAATATTTGTGTGTCACGGATACCGACCCCAACGATAATCTCGCGGTCAAGCATCCGGGAGATCAGATAAGGGCCGGCCAGGTCGAGTCCTACCGTCAGCATCGTTAGCACAAAACCTAAGGATAGAGGCCGAACAGCGAAATGAGCATAGCGGACTAGGCGCATCAAACCGGAGCGGGATTTCTTATCGTGGTTTTGATCGTCCATCACCGAACCTCCTCGTGCTGAGTTTTTGTTTCTTCTTCCAGCTGCTGCAGTTCGAATTGTTCGGCATACCAACCGCCTTGCTCGATCAAGTCCTTGTGGGTGCCTTGTGCGGCGATCGCGCCATTTTCAAGTACCAGGATCAGATCGGCGTCGCGGACGGCTGAAAGGCGGTGTGAACTAACGAGCGTTGTCCTGCCTTTGCGTTCTTCTCGGAGTGATTGCAAGACATTTTTCTCCGTCATCGCGTCGACCGCCGAGAGACAGTCGTCAAGGATCAGGACTTCGGGATTGGCGAGCAGCGCTCGCGCGATCGAAATGCGCTGCTTTTGACCTCCTGAAAGGGCGATGCCCTGTTCGCCGGTCAGCGTCTCAAGTCCCTTAGGTAAAATTTCAACGTCCTTCGTAAAATCAGCGATGCGAATCATCCGCTCTAGTGTTTGATCCGAAACGGATGGCAGTGCCGGCGGCATTTTCTCTTGCTCTTTTACTCGGTTAACAATTTCGCGGTACGGGCTCTTCCAGAATTGCACTTCACGTTCTTGATCGTTCTCGCCTAGAGGCCAGTCATCTTTTTGCGCGCGTGCGCCCATCAGGATATTCTCCCGCACAGTGAGGGAGAAGAGAATGCTCTCCTGAGGCACATACCCGATATGCCGTCTTAAACTCCGCCGGTCGAAAAGGCGGATGGGAAGGTTATTGACGCGAAGGCGTTTGGGTGCTGGAGGCAGCGACGTATCCGACGGTTGAGCGGGTATGTCGGATTCCTGCGGATAAAAACGCATGATCTGTTTGAGCAGAGCTGTTTTGCCGGCACCGACACGCCCGACTACACCAAGTGTCATGCCTTCATGAATTGTAAATGAAAGGTCTTTAAGGACAGGCTCTTTTTGCCCCGGCCACGTGAAGGAGAAGTGATCGAATTCAATATCACCGATCGACTGACATTGAATTGCGTCGGGCGGGTCAACGATTTCCTCTCGCCAGTCCCAGATCTCTTCGATACGGTCCATCGAAGCTGTCGCCTGTTGAGAAATATTGATGAATTCACCCATCGCGATCATGGGCCAGGCCAGCATTCCGAGATAGAAGACATGAGCCATAAGTTGGCCGATTGTGATGGCATTCGTGCTGATAAGGTTTGCTCCGATCACGAGTGCGATCACAAAAGATATCCCCTGTACGAGTCGCGAGGCCGGCATGAAAAGAGCGTCAAGGCGCGCCACTCTCATGTTTTGACGGAAGAGGTTTTCAGAACGTTCCGCGAACGTATTCTGTTCTTGTTCTTCCATCACAAATGCCCGGACTACCCGGATGCCCTGAATATTTTCAAGAACACGGTCATTGATCTCATCGAATGCTTGTTGCGCGAGATCATATTCTGAATACAAGTGATTGCCAATTTTTCTCGAAAATAAGATCAACAGCGGGTAGGGGATGACGGTCAGAAGTGTTAGCTGCCAAGATCCGCTGAGTGCCATGACAGCAATAATCGCGATTTGGTAAAGTGTTGAGTCAAACAACATCATGACACCAAATCCGGTCATATCCGCGATCGCGCCAACATCATTCGTTGATTTACCCATCAGACTGCCTGTCGATTGTGACAGGAAAAATGGCGCGTTCTGCCTGAGTATTTTCGAGACTGTTCGCTGCCTGGCCATCAGTTCGGAAACGTCATAGGCCTTAACAAGGTAGTACGACCACAGATACCCTGTCGCGTAAGAGAACGCTGTAAGAGCGAGTAGGAACACGACGAAAAGCACAAGTGATTCCACCGTCAGATCAAGGTTTAATATACGGTCGGCGAGGTAACCTGCAAACCAGGGAGGCGCAATGGCAATAATGTAATTGACCGATACTGCGACAATGGCAATCATATATTCGCGTTTATACCAGTCAATAAACCATTGAAATTGTTTTTTTAGCTTAATTAACATTACCTATAAAATCTCTCCCCATGCAATCAACGCAACAATTGTAGCAGATTACGGCTCGCTGCTTGCTTGGATTTAGGTTGTTATTTAATTAAGGAGCGATACGTGGCTATTTCATGATATTAAGTATTCTCGCAAACGAAGTCACGGCAGAGAAAATGCCGGCAAAGAAGATGATGGAAAGGTAGGCAAGTTGCCAGGTTTTATTGTCATTGAGATAGGTTAATGAAGCGACCTGCCTCGCATGCACAATCACGGCAAATACAAGGCCCATCAAAGCAAGTGTCAGACCATAGATGGCTCCGCCGGTGAAGAGTGATGGCAATGACAGAAGCAAGAATAACGTGAGATATTTCCATGCTATTTTCCCGGCCGCCAGAGCATGAAGCAAGGGGAGGCGGCCCTGCCGAAAGAGGAATCGGGCGAGAAGCCAGAGCGTCAGCGCATAGAGCAAAAGGATAAGCGCTACCAGGCCGGTTCCGGTAAGCCATGAGAGCAACATCGCGCCGGTTGACAATTTGGCTGTTTGTCCCGTTATGATCGCTGTCAGGCTCCGGTTAAGCATCATGTAGTGAATACCCGCGAGCGCGATCGTCAAAGAAAACCACAAAGAATGGGATGTGCTCCAGTCGGGCGAGAGATCTCGTTGCATTGAATCGGCGGGAGCGGCAAAAAAAGTGAGAAACGATCCGAATTTTTGAGCCTGTTTGGCGCGGTCTGCAGGTGATCGCTTGTATTTATCACGTGAAGATGTTGTGCGCTTTTTTGTCTTTGTTTTGGAAGACGCTGGTTCCTCTTGGTGTTTCCAAGCATACGAAGTGTTTGGATCGGATGTTGCTTGTTTGGTTTGTGTGCGCCGAGAATCGGATGCTCTGTCTGTACGGGACGGTGGGGGGGTGGCCGCGGTATCGTCATAGCCCTCGCCTGAAACGCGCGACCGCTCGCGGCAACGGCACTTTTCATAGTCGTCCAATTCACGTCCGCAATAAAAACAATATCTTGCCATTACTCGCCTCTGATACGGTCACCCGCGCACTCCGGTTCACTTGCCGGCAGTGTTTATCTTACAACTCAATTTGTCACAAGTAGCTGTGATTCCCAATTGCTTACCAAAGTTTAACGCGAAGATGTTAAAATAATGTGGCACAAATGAAAAGAGGGCGCCATATTGACTGAAAAAGATCGAAAAAAAACGGCCGGCCGTCCCGAGACTGTTGCGCCAAAACCTTTCGTCTACGGTTTATTCCTATTTTTAGCTCGGATAATATTCAAGTTACTTTATCGTATTCGATTTGTGAGGGATCCGAGGATCGCGAAAACAAAGGGCCCGATCTTCATTGTGGGAAACCATACATCGTATCCTGACCCGCTTTACTGCGCTCTTGCCTTGCCTGATCGTCGAATCCGTTTCGTGTCGGGGCAGGAGGTTGTGGATACGAAATTATTGCGTCCGATTGTCAAGCATTTTTCCATAATTGAAATCAAACCGTTTCGTGTCAATTTTTCTACAACAAAAGAAATTATCACCTCGATCGCCGATGGTCACTCAGTCGCGCTTTATCCGGAGACGCAACGTTCGATTGCGGGCGGGCTGACACCATTTGGTTTGGCTACTGCCAAGCTGATCAAGCATCTGAAAGTGCCTGTTGCGGCAGTTGTCTGCCGTGGTTCCTATCTTGGTTGGCCGAGATGGGGCAAGGGGCTCCAGCCAGGCAAAATAGAGGTAGAAACACATCTTCTATTTACCGCGCAAGAGGCCACATCCATGCCGGTTGACGATATTCAACGCCGGCTCGTCAAAACGCTTAATGTCGATGACTACACATGGCAGACGGAACGCAAGCGCCCCGCACATTTTCTGTCCAGACACCGCGCGGAAGGTCTCTCTTATGTGTGTCACTGGTGTCCATCGTGCGACCAACCACTTCATATGCGCAGTCACCGCAACCGACTATTCTGTTCATCCTGTGGACAGAGCTTCCGTATAGACGCGACAGGTTTTTTCAGGGCTTCGCCTGGTTCTCCGGCTCCGTTTGACCACCCTTTGGAATTTGCGTTGTGGCAACGGGACCGACTGGTCAGGGCATTGGCGGAAGGAGATCTGCTTAACAGTCAGTGCAGACTTGAGTTGTTTGAGAATATCGGCAATGAGCCAGATCCCGAGTCAGTGAAACGATTCGGCCGCCTGGAGCTGTCACAAGATGGGTTGCTGTTTTTCGACGACAAGGGGAGCGATCCACTCCGGCTTGAGCTGGGGCAGACACCGTCGCTTTATTGTTCGCCCGGAGAATTCGTGAATCTTCTCGAAGGTGAGCTCGTTTGGCGAGCCTATCCGGAAGAAGAAGGATATGTCGTGCTCCTTACTGATTACAGCAGATATATCTGGTCTAAAGACAATCATTTCGACCGTTATCTGTACGGTGATTGAGAGACCGGCAAGCAATACTCCGCCACCGTTTTACTTTTATTTTTAAGCCAACTATGCTACTCTAACTTTGTTTATGTGCACGTTGGAGCCATATTTTTTTGGTATGCTCCGCGTTATTTTGAGAGGCAAATAGCGCCTCTATCGGTCAGGAGGAAAGTCGGGTGGCAGATCGCGATTTTCTAGAAGAAATCAAACATACAGAAGCCGAAGCTGCTTCACGCATCGAGAATGCGCGCGAAGAAGCTCAGTTGCAGCGTCAGATGGCAAGGCAGCAGGCTGGCGAACTCATTGACGGAGCGTATCGGAAGGCCGGTGCTATCCGTCAGGAAAAAATGAAACAGGCTGAAAAACAATATCACGATCTTGTTTCAGGTAATTCCTCTTCACACCACGCCACGCCTATCCGTGTCCCGGAAGACACCATGGCCAAAACAGCCGAAATGCTTGCAGAAAGGATCGTTTCTATCCTTGAGCATCGTTAAAATGGGAAAAATGACGATCCTAGGTGTGCGAGGGGATCGGGAAAACGTACTTGACGCACTGATGCGCTCTGGAGCTGCCGAAATTGTCGAGGACTATGAATTAGACTCAACTATTGCGCATGGGGCGGCGTTTGCCGACAATCTTGACATGCGATCCAGGCTTAATCGTACAATCGCGGGATTGCAAAAACGATTTCCGGCTGCCAAACAGCTTTCACTAAAAAAACTCACAGTATCAGAAGAAGAATTTACTTTCACGGACAGTGAAGAGACGGAACTTCGAGCGCTTGTTGCCCGTTATGAGGAGCTAGTGATAGAAGAAGAGGCATGTGAACACGCCATCGCGATGCTTGAACAGCAGATCGGACAACTAGTCTCATGGCGAGATATCCCGCTCGACCTGTCGGTGCGTAAAACATCCCATACGACGATCATCTATGGCGTTTTTATGGATGGTGTCGCACTCGATTCCTTCGAGGCAGACTTATTGCGCGGTTTTCCGCTTGCGACAACGTATCATCTGGAGGAGGTGGGAGTATTCCCCGCTAAAGTCGCGATTGTCACAGTTAATGAGCAGCTTCCTCGCGTCCGAACCAGGCTTGCCTCGTGCGATTTTCATGAAATACCAAACCTCCCTTTCACCGGAACACCGAACGCGACGATTCTTTCGCTGGAAGAAGATATCGACAACAAGAAGGAAGAGTTTGAAATTATCAACCGCAAGTTAGAGGAGATCTCGGATCGCTGCGCCCGGCTGATGACATACCACGATTATCTGCTGGTTCGCTCTGAAAGGGCGATGGCGGAAGAAAAGACGACCGATCTCAGTTATACATTCTTTATCAATGTCTGGGTGCCTGACAGTCAAGCCGAGAGCATCGGCCGAGATCTTGCGGCTCAACACGACATCGCGTGGTCATACCGCAAAGCTGAAAAAGACGAGGAGACGCCCGTCAAACTCAAAAATAATCCAATTATCAGAGCATTTGAGGGCATTCTTGAGATGTACGGAGCGCCAAGTAGCCAAGAAACAGATCCGATGCCTATCATGGCACCGTTTTATATGATTCTGTTCGGCATGATGCTGAGTGACGTCGGTTACGGATCATTGCTGATGCTTGGAACCGCATACATGCTGTTTGGCCGCAAAGTCGAGGGTAAAGTCCGGCAGATGAGCATGATGCTTTTCATCTCGGGGATATCGGCCGTGATCTGGGGCTTCATATTTGGCGGCTTTTTCGGAGACATGGTGACGGCCTTGACTATGGGGAAGGTGACATTTCCTGCTCTTTGGTTCAATCCAATGGATTCCCCTGTTAAGCTACTCCTATTCAGCATGATCTTTGGGGTGATTCATCTATTTTTCGGGCTTGGGCTCCATATCCGGAACGAAAGAATGAAAGGCAACCTGATCGGCGGACTTGCCGACTCGGTAACATGGTATCTCATTATCCCGGGGCTGGGGTTGCTACTCGGTTCAGGCGCAATCTCTGGCGACGCCTCTACAGTGGCTACGCTCAAGACGGTCGGCATGTGGGTGGCAATTGCGGGTGCGGCGTTTGGACTCATTTTTGCCGGTCATGGAATCAAGAATCCTTTTAAGCGCCTTATCAAAGGGTTGGGCGCACTTTATGGCATTACCTCATATCTGAGTGATATTCTCTCCTACGCGCGTATCCTCGCGCTCGTACTCGCGACAAGTGTTATCGCGACGGTTGTCAATATGCTCGGAATGCTCGTTGGACCCTCGGTAATCGGTTATATTGTCTTTGCCGTCATCGGGATATTGGGGCACACGCTCAATCTGGCGCTCTCCTCGCTGTCCGCGTTTGTCCATACGAGCCGATTGCAGTATGTAGAATTATTTGGCAAGTTTTTTGTCGGTGGTGGTTCGTTTTGGAACCCTCTCCGTCGCAAGACAACGTATGTGGCGATTAAAGAAGATCCGGCGCCAAAACAAGTTGGCTGATCGGATAGTTGTGAACAAGAAGCACTAAGGGCTTCTTTAAGAAACCGGACTTATCATAGCCCGGCATAAATGAATCAATCTGTAGTGGTTGATATTTTGGAGGAAATATATGGTATCCATCATTGGTCCGCTTTTGGTCTATCTGGCAGGTGCGCTCGCGGTCACTTTGCCCGGCTATGGATCGGCCAAAGTTGTTGGTAGATTAGGCCAGATCGCGACGGGCATTATGGTTGAAGATCCCACCATGTTCGGTAAGCTTCTGATTCTGCAGGCGCTCCCGGGGACCCAGGGAATTTACGGTCTTCTGGGCTGGTTTATGATAATGAATCATTCGGGCATGTTGGGCGGCAGCGTAGCGATTTCCCTTCAACAGGGTCTGTTGTTTCTGCTCGCTTCGCTCCCGATCGCCTTTATCGGACTTCTGTCGGCTTTCCACCAGGGAAACGTGGCGGAAGGCGGTATGGCGCTTGTCACGAAACACGGTCAAACCAGCGGTAACGCGATAGTTTTGTCTGTTATGGTCGAAACGTACGCCATTCTCGCGCTGCTTGCGACTATTCTCGGAGTGCTGAGTATTGCTATGTAATCGCCTTGCCGGTTTGAAAAGTAGAATGGAGCGCTGAGAAGGTGGAAGGAATCGAAAGAATCAAAAACCACATCCTGGCGGATGCGGATGACGCTGTCGACGTTATCACTGATGAGGCACGCGCATTCGTTTCGAAAGAGCTGGGAGAAGGTGAATGTCAACGCGAGGCAATCCTCGCCGAGGCCGTCGAGAGAGCCGAACATGACGCGAACTTGCTTGTAAAAAGAGGACAGAGTGTGGCAGATGCCGATAGGCGGAAGCGCGAACTGGAAAACAAGCAGGAGCTTGCGGATTCGGTGATTGATCGCGCGCTCGAATTGTTGCAAAATCAACCACCTGAGGATCGCGTCCGGCGCTACGCGTCGTGGATCGGTGAGCTCGGGCTAGAAGGCGGCGTGATCACACTTTCGGCCGCTGAACAGACAGAACTCGCGGATGATCTTCTTAAAGTGTTGCCTGAAGGCCGGTTCTCGATTGATGAAACACCTGGGGATTTCCTCGGGGGTGTTGTCATCACGCATGGCCGGATACGTGACAACCTGACATACGATCTCACGGTGCGCGATCACAGGCAAGAGCTTGCGCGTATTGTGCTTGAACACATGGAAGAACGTGTGACCAAGGAGGAGCTTGGTGGCTAATATCTTAAAGCCATCTAGTTTGCCGTTGCCCGAGACCGCAAAAGATAAAGCGGGTTCGTGGGGGCATGCGTCGGGCCGAATCTGGTACCGGGAGAAGTTTTTGCTTGGACGGGCGGGGTTCGATCGACTCTATACGGTTACTTCGGTTGACGAAGTCAGGCGACTTCTTATGGAACACGGGTATCCACAGGAGGACACGGTTCCGGAGATGGTCAATGCGGAACGACGTCAGCTTTATGAATTGTTCTGCGAGGTGACACCGGAAGATGGTTTCCTCCATGTGCTCTTGTTGCGAGATGACGCGCATAACCTAAAGACAGCACTCAAGGTGTCTCTTTTGGGTGACGAGCCGGATGAAAAGACATTCGAGTCGTTGATGAGCAGACCGTCCCTGTTGGAGCCAGACATTTTATGGCACTCTGTTGTGCGTGGTGAAAAAGACGCAGTAATGCCTGAATGGGCCGATTTTGTTATCGATCGCGCACGTGAGGCATACCAGGCAGATTATGACACGGCTTCGATTGATCGCTCGATTGACCGCGATATTCACGCAATGATCGTTGAGATGACTTGCTTGCTGAAAGATTCGTGGTTGTCAGACTATTTCGCGATGGTGCGAGATCTCACAAATTTTGAAACACTGCTTCGCGCCAAACACAGGAAGATGAGTGAACAGCTTTACGGGGCCAGTCTACTTGCTGACGGCATTATTAATCGCGATGAGTGGCTCTATTACTACAGGGCAGACGACCAGACATGCATCGACGATTTGTGCGATACACCTTACAAGGTGCTCTCGTCGCATTTTGTTACTTATAGAGAAAGAGGCGGCGCCGCGTTGTTCTCTCGCGATCGTGACAATCTCTTATACCGGCACCTTGTGCAGGGCATGACAACATTGTCGGGACCTCCCCGTGTTATTGCCTATGTGATGGCACGTGAATGTGAATTTAAAAATGTGAGAATTGCGCTGTCTGTTTTGGTGGATGGGCTCAAAAGTGAGCGTATTCGCCCTCTGAGACGCGATTTTCAAAAAAGATAAGAAAGGGTGGCCGCTATGGAGCAGAAAGTCGGCGTAATCGGTGAACATGACAGTATTGCTGGTTTCCGGGCGCTCGGATTGTCGGTCGCCGAAGCGGTTGACGCGGAAAGCGCGGACAAGATTCTCAGCAAATGGGCCAGTGAAGACTACGCAGTCATTTTTGTCACCGAACTTCTGGCAGAGAAGATGGGCCCGCAGCTTGCCGATTGGCGACTCCGCTATTTGCCTGTAGTCACCGTAATCCCGTCGGCCCGCCAGGCATCCTGGCTGGGCAAGCTGGATCTTAGAACAGCCATTCGCAAGGCAACAGGCATTGATATGATTGGGCAACGTGATAAATCGCGCGAGCACAAGGAAGATTGATCTGACGGGGGTAACCTGCAAAGGTTTTCCTTGCAAGAAGTAATAGAGATTAAGGGAGAAATTCCATGAGCAAATCAAGCCAGGGTGAGATCGTCAAAGTATCCGGCCCTCTTGTTATCGCAAAGGGTATGCGTGATGCTGACATGTTCGACGTGGTCGAAGTGTCTGAGAAAAAACTGATCGGCGAAATCATCGAAATTCACGGTGACGAAGCCTCGATCCAGGTGTACGAGGAAACGGCGGGACTCGGTCCGGGCGAGTGTGTTGTATCGCGCGGAACACCGCTTTCGGTGGAACTCGGCCCCGGTCTGATCGGCGGAATCTTTGATGGTATCCAGCGCCCGCTCGAGACGCTCGTTGAGATGGAGGGCAACCACATCATGCGTGGCGCATTTGCGCCGGCGCTTGACCGCGATAAAGAATGGGAATTTCAAGCGGTCAAAAAAGAAGGCGACCGCGTTACCGCGGGCGACATCATCGGTGTCGTTCAGGAGACGGAGATCATGGAGCATCGTGTGATGATTCCTCCCGGTAAATCGGGTGTTATCCGTGAGATCCGCTCGGGTACTTTCAAAATCACAGATGTAGTAGCCGTCCTTGAGGATGAACGCGGCGAAAGCCAAGACATCACATTAATCCAGAGGTGGCCTGTCCGGATCGGACGACCGTACCGTGAAAAAATTTCTCCTTCAGCTCCCCTAATTACAGGACAGCGTCCAATTGACACTTTTTTCCCTGTCGCTAAAGGTGGTACCGCGGGGGTACCTGGTCCGTTTGGCAGTGGCAAGACGGTTATCCAGCACCAGCTCGCCAAGTGGGCGGAAGCAGATGTGGTTGTCTACATAGGATGCGGTGAACGTGGCAATGAGATGACCGACGTTCTCATGGAATTCCCGGCGCTTTATGACCCAACGACAGGTTATTCGCTGATGAAACGCACGATACTGATCGCCAATACTTCAGATATGCCGGTTGCGGCACGTGAAGCCTCAATTTATACAGGGATTACGATCGCGGAGTATTTCCGAGATATGGGTTACTCTGTATCTTTGATGGCCGACTCGACGTCGCGCTGGGCGGAAGCTTTGCGTGAAATGTCAGGACGCCTTGAAGAAATGCCAGGTGAGGAAGGTTACCCCGCCTATCTTGGCTCACGACTGGCAAGCTTTTATGAGCGCGCCGGGATAGTGCACTGCCTTTGCAGTGAGGACGAAGAGCGCGTCGGTGTTTTGACGGCAATCGGCGCTGTATCGCCGCCTGGCGGAGACCTTTCCGATCCGGTTGCTCAGTCGACACTCCGGATTGTTCAGGTTTTCTGGAGCCTTGATTCCAATCTCGCGTACAGACGTCACTTCCCCGCGATCAACTGGTTGACGAGTTACTCGCTGTACCAGACAAAGATTGACAGCTGGCTTGATGACAATATCGCCCCTGACTTTAGCAAATTGCGTATCGACGCGATGACGCTGTTGCAAGAAGAGTCAGAACTTGAGGAGATTGTTCGCCTTATCGGGCAAGATGCGCTTTCCGATGGGGATAGACTCAAACTTGAGTCCGCCCGTTCATTACGCGAAGACTTCTTGCACCAAAACTCATTTGACGAAATTGACACATACACTTCTATGCACAAACAGTACATGATGCTGTCGCTCGTCATGCTTTTCTACTATGAAGCGCAGAAAGCGCTTGCCAACGCTGCCGACTTTGATGAGATTATGAAGCTCCCGATCCGTCACGACATTGCGCGCTTCAAGTACGTCCCGGAGCAGGAAGTAAACCGTTGGTATGAATTACGAAAAGAAACACTGCTCGCCGAAATGGGCGAATTGACGAATTAGGAACGGAGAGATTTATGGCTAGAGAATACCGCACCATTGAGGAAGTCACCGGTCCGTTGATGCTCGTTCGAGGTGTTGAAAACGTAAAATTTGATGAATTGGGTGAGATCGAGCTGGCTAACGGCGAGATCCGCAATTGCAGAGTGTTAGAAATTGAAGGGACGGACGCACTTGTCCAGCTCTTCGAGAGTTCCATCGGGATCAATATTGAAAAGAGCACCGTCCGATTTCTTGGTCGCGGATTGGAACTTGGCGTTTCACCCGATTTACTGGGGCGTATTTTTGATGGAATGGGTCAGCCAAAAGACGGGGGAGTAAAGATTATTCCCGAGACCACGCGCGACATCAATGGCACGCCGATCAATCCGGCGGCGCGTGACTATCCTAACGAATTTATCCAGACGGGTGTCTCCGCTATTGACGGATTGAATACGCTCGTGCGCGGCCAGAAACTTCCGATTTTTTCGGGTTCAGGTCTCCCGCATGCTGCGCTTGCTGCACAGATCGCGCGCCAGGCGGAAGTATTGAACAGTGAAGAGCAGTTCGCCGTTGTTTTTGCGGCGATGGGCATCACATTTGAAGAGGCTGATTTTTTCATCAGCGATTTCCGTCGCACAGGAGCGATCGATCGTGCCGTCATGTTCATCAACCTCGCCAACGATCCGGCCATTGAGCGTATCGCTACTCCGCGAATGGCGCTGACGGCGGCTGAATATCTGGCTTTCGATCTCGATATGCACGTATTAGTTTTGATGACTGATATTACCTACTATGCCGAGGCACTGCGCGAAGTGTCCGCGGCGAGAAAAGAAGTTCCCGGACGGCGAGGGTATCCCGGATACCTCTACACTGACCTGGCGAGTATCTACGAGCGTGCCGGTCG
>LSQX01363752.1_pt1 | contig 29061 bp, 19 predicted proteins | sample 654561 | NCBI WGS metagenome assembly LSQX01 (sample SAMN04489861, study PRJNA283612) | anaerobic digester metagenome | isolation source: 4 biogas reactors fed with cattle manure at either 37C or 55C with and... | place: Denmark: Kongens Lyngby | collected 2014 | reverse complement strand
CCGGCGGTAGTGGAAATATGATCGTCGGCAACATGCTGGTGGGAGAGACGGAGATCGCCGCTGGCAGCGGGCTGGTCGAGGGAAACTATGGCGGGGTTGCCAGAACGCGCTGAATCGCCGCACCGCGAATTGTTGCTTGACTGGCCGGGGCGGCCGTTTTAGAGTGGGGCGTGCATCGGCCACCCGTCTCGCCACGATCGATCCCGTTGAAGGAGAAGAACGTGAACCGCCGCATGTTTTGTCTTGGGATTGCCGCAATCGCCCTCGCCGCCGCCGGCCTGCCCGCCGCCGAAAAGGCCGGCCCGGAGGGCGGAATACGCATCCTGCTGACCACCGGGGGGCACGCCTTCGAAGAAGACGCGTTCTACGCGATGTTCGACGCCATGCGGGGCATCGAGTACACGAAGGCCGAACTGCCCAAGGACGCCGGGCTGCTCAAGCCGGGCCTGGAAAAACAGTTCGACTGCATCGTGATGTACGACATGTGCAAGCCCGCGATTTCGCCCGAACAGCGGAAGGCCTTTGTCGAACTGCTCACGACCGGCGGGATCGGCCTCGTCTCGATGCACCACAACCTGGGCGCCCAATGGGACTGGGACGAGTATCGGAAGATCATCGGCGGGCGGTTCATTCTCGAGCCGACGGTGATTGACGGGAAGGCATGGACCGTTACGCCCTGGGCACACGGCCAGCGGCTCAACGTGAAGATCGCCAACCGAGAGCACCCGATCACCAAGGGAGTCGGCGATTTCGAGATCGAAGACGAGATCTATGGCAAGTTCTGGGTCGATCCACGGGCCGAGGTCCTGCTCACGACGGACCACTCGGAGAACAATCCTGAAGTGGCGTGGACGAAGACCTACGGCAAGAGCCGCGTGTTTCACTTGATGCTTGGCCACGACGGCAAGGCCTATGCGAATCCCGCCTACCGCAAGCTGCTCGAACAGGGCATCCGCTGGGCCGCTGGCCGGTAGACGGCGGTTGGACTCGCCGCCGGATTGGCGATGAGCCGATCGTCAACCCGAAGCGTGCGCGAGGGCGAATGCTATCTCCAATCGAGACCTTCGGGCAGGGTGTTCAAGTTTTCGCACCCGCCGGGGGTGACAACGACAAGGTCCTCGATGCGAATGCCGCCCAGGTCGAGCCGGTAGAGACCCGGCTCGACGGAGACCACGTCGCCGGCAATCAGTTCGGGGCCATGCAGGTCCAAGAGCGGCGGTTCGTGCACGTCAAGCCCGACCCCGTGGCCCGTTCCGTGAGGCAGCGAACAGAAGCTGCCCGGCGCGCCATGGGGAGGAAGCCCCGCGGCGTATCCCGACTGTTCGACGGATGAGATCGTGGCCTTGTGGACTTCCTCGCCGGTTATGCCGGCGCGAATCAGCGCCTCGGCGGCCGCCTTGGCCTTGCGAACCGCCGCGTGCATGGCGGCAAGCGCTTCGGGAATCGCCCCGTGCACGACCGTTCGGGTGCAATCGCCGTTGTAGAGCGTGGCGCGATTGCGGGGGAAGATGTCGATGATCACCGGCTCGCCGGTTCGCAACGCGCCCGCGCCGAGGTTGTGGCAGTCGGCCCCCTGCGGTCCGGCGGCCACGATCGCCGGCGGGTTGGCATAGCCGCGGTCGAGCAGCCAGTGATCGATCATGGCGCGGACGCGCTCGGCTGTCAGGACCTCCCCGGAGTGGACAAGGACGCCGTCGTCTCGGACGCCGGCGCGGGCGATCAGGCGACAGGCCATCTCCATCGCCCCCTCGGTCGCCGCCTGAGCCTGGCGAATCCAGGCGATTTCCTCTTCGTCCTTAGTGCGGCGGTCGGCAACGCCAAGCTCGGGGTCGTAGTGGACGGCGATCCCGGCACGGCGGAGGATGTCGGCGAAGAGCAGCGGGAGGGAGCGGTCGGCGCGGACCTGGCGGACGCCGCCACGGCGGAGGCACTCGGCCGCGGCCTGGGCGGTTGCCGTCTCACGGTCTCCGGAGAGCCCCTCGGCTGGGGCGAAGTCGGCGGGGCACGCCACCAGGTCGGCCCGAGCGTGCTGGCGCGCCCGGCCGATCTCGATGTCGCGAAGAATCAGCACGCGGCGGATCGAGTCTCCGTCGCCGGGCAATTCCAGGTAAGCGGCCGGATCACCGACGGCGAAACGAATCTTGTGGTACAGGGTGGCGTTCCGTGCGGGAATCCCCGCCATCATCAGCCCGACGCGAGGTTTGTTTCTGGTCGAGTCGTTCATCCGTATCTCCGTGGTCACAGGCCAGCGAACGTCGTCTCGGGCCCGGCGGCAGGTTCTTTTCCAGACGTTGACACGCCGCGCAGAGACCCCCTAGAATGTGACGGTTTTGTGTAACACAAGCCTATCTGCGATTGTGCTTTACGGACAAGCCCCGTCGCTGCCGGCGAGACGGTTCAACGCCGGAGATTCAAATGCCAGAATCCGGTTCTGCCGATCAGCCGCCGGGCCCTGCCCAGTCTTGGCCATTGAGAATCGGGCCTTGGACCTTGCCCAGGCTGCAACGTGTGACCTGTCGCCTGCAACCGGACTCCCTGACGGCTGACAACTGACCGCAGACACCCTTCCGCCCCCCTGGCGCTTCAATGACCAACGCGGATTCCAAGACATCTTCGACCTTGTTCGGACATCCCACCGGCCTGTTCACTCTCTTCTTTGCCGAGATGTGGGAACGATTCTCCTACTACGGCATGAGGGCCCTCCTGGTCTTCTACATGATCAAGGGGTTTCTGGGGTATGGAGACAGCGAGGCCTATGCCGTCTACGGGGCCTACACGGCGCTGGTCTACATGACGCCGTTTTTCGGAGGCATGCTTGCCGACCGTCTGCTTGGGGCGCGGCGGGCGGTGATCATCGGCGGGTTGCTGATGGCTGCCGGGCACCTGATGATGACGATCGAATCGGCATTCGGTTTTTTCACCGCCTTGGCCCTGCTGATCTGCGGCAACGGTTTTTTCAAACCTAATATCTCGACGATTGTCGGCACGCTCTATCCCGCGGGCAGCCGCAAGCGCGACGGCGGGTTCACGATCTTCTACATGGGAATCAACCTCGGCGCTGCCATGTCGCCTTTGTTGTGCGGGTACATCGGCGAGACGTACGGGTGGCATTGGGGCTTCGGGCTGGCAACCATCGGCATGTTGGCGGGAGTCGCCGTGTTTGTGGCGCCGACCCGTCTCACCCAGCTTTTGATCTTGATCGGCGCCCTGGCCGCCGCCATCGGATTGGTCGTTTACCGCCCGGAAAGCCTGCTGGCGACCGGGATCAACATCTTCGTTGCCGTGTCGCTGCTGGTCGCCGGGGCGATTGCGGTGACCGCACTCGGCCGCGGCGGATTGGCGGCCGAGGCCGGCGCTCCGCCCGACCGGGAGTTGCTTCGCCGCCGAGTCCTCGGGCCGATTTCGGCCGAGTGGACCGTATACCTGGGAACCGCCGCGGCGATCGCGGTTTTCGCCCTGCTCGTCTCCGGTTTTGCGCCCCTGACGCCGGACAGTCGTCCCTTGACGATTGTTCCCGATTCGGCGATTAAGCGGATTCAGTCGGGTGGTGGCCCGGTGATGCAGGTGGTCGGCGTCCTCGTTCGCGAGGTCAGCCGTCCGGCCGGACTCGTCCTCGTTCTCTCCGGCCTGCTCTCCTTCGGCTACCTCGTGTTTGAGACGATCAGGCTGCCGCGGGTGCCTCGCGAGCGGATGTATGTGGTGTTGATCCTGACGTTTTTCTCGATGCTCTTCTGGTCGTTTTTCGAGCAGGCTGGAAGCTCGGTCAATAATTTCACCGACCGGAACGTGGATCGGGTCGCGGAGGCCGCAACGATCAGCGAGGCGGACGTGGGCCGGACGATCGAATTTCGCGTCGACCCTGCCCCGCGCGACAAGACGCGGATGGCGCTGCCCCTGTTGAGCCAGGAGCAGCTCGGTCATCGCAGCGGGTCCGCAGCACTGAACAGCCGGATTGCCGAGGCAATCCGAAGCGAGGAGCAGAGGAAGGATCCGCAAGAGCGGAAGACCGGCCAAGACATCGACAAGCTGGTCTTGGGCGTGACGCAGAACGGCGCCCTGACGCTCAGCGGCTTGACGTACCTGAGGGCGGCCGCGGGCCGAGAGGGCGCGCCGGTGGGGCTCCAGTCGGTCGAGTGGCTCGTGACGGAAGACAACCTCGGAATGGGGATCGGGGGATCGGAAATTCCGGCCTCGATCTTCCAGTCGATCAACCCGATCTGCATCATCACGTTCGGCCTCGTATTCACGGCCTTGTGGTCGCTGCTCGGCCGGCTCCGCATGGAGCCGAATACGGCGGTGAAATTTTCACTCGGTCTGCTGCAACTGGGGCTCGGGTTCGGGGCCTTCTGGTATGGCGCCCAGGCGGCCGACGAGCGCGGGATGGTGGCCATGTCGTGGCTTCTGCTCGGCTATCTCCTGCAAACGACCGGCGAACTCTGCCTTTCGCCCGTCGGGTTGTCGATGGTGACCAAGCTCTCTCCCGCCCGGCTGGTGAGCACGACGATGGGCGCCTGGTTCCTCGCGACGGCCTTCTCCCAATTCCTCGCGGCGATCATCGCCCAGTTCACCGGGGTTGGCCACGGCGGCGAGGAGACGTCCGCCGGCATCCCCATCCCCCAAGCGACGATCGACGTGTATGGCGACGTGTTCTTCAAGATCGCCATCAGCGCGGTGGTCTCGGCGCTGATCTGCTTCGCCCTCTCCCCGCTGTTGCACCGCTGGATGCACGAGGAGGACAGCGGAGTGAATACCGGGCAAGCGGAGTGAATTCCGTTCGACGGAGCGGTGATCATTCCGGGCCGGGGCGTGTCAAGCGGCGGCTTCCGCAATGCGGTCGCGATGGAAGAACAGGAAGCGCGCCACAGCGATCGCCACGGCGCCGACGAGGTAGGCCGACGACATCATCGCGAAGCCATAGGAAAGGCCGTGGCCTGGAGCGAACAGCTCGCGGCACTTGCCCAAGATCCAGGGGGAAGTCGAGCCGACGAGGAAGGCCACCATGACGGCGATCGCCACGGCCGACGCTCGGTAGCGCGGCTCGACCACTTGGAACATCGCCGCGTGCGTATTCGATTCGTAAAGTCCGCGGAAGAAGCCGAACGCCGCCAGCCCAACGCAGGCGATCAGCAGGTTCGGCGCCAATCCCATGAGCACGATCGAGGGGACGCCGAGGGCCATCGCGACGATCTGGAGTTCGAGGCGCGAAGAGGGGCGTTTCCTCGCCCAGCGGTCCGAAAGCGGCCCGCCGATACTGATCCCGACCAGCGCCGGCAGGTGATGCCAGAACATCGAATAGCCGCCGGCCAGGGCGAGCGAGAGGTTCTGCTTCTCCCGCAGGAACTCCGGCGCCCAGACGACAAAGCCGTTGTTCACGAAGACGATCGCCGTGAGGCCGGCGGTGATCAGCGCCGCGGTGGGAACGCGAAAGATGATGCCCATCGACTCAAGCAGGCCGGCGGCGTTGGGGGCCTGGCCGGCGGCGGCCGGTTGTTCGGGCGCGTCCTTGAGTCGGAAGACGAAGACCAGCCCGAGGAGAATTCCGCAGCCGCCGAAGGCGTAGAAGGCCGATCGCCATCCCCAGTTCTCCGCGATCCACCCGCCGAGAAAGCCGCTGGTCATCACGCCGACGTAGAGCGCGGCCTGGTGGAGCGAGAGGGCCAAGGCGCGGGTCCGCTGGTGGAACCTGGCCATCAAGGGGTAGGCGGCGGGTGAGTAGAAGGCCTCGCCGCCGGCGGTGGCCACGCTCCGCAGCAGGAGCAGTCCGAACAGGCCCTGGACGCACCCCGTGAAGAGCGTCGCCGAACTCCAGAAGATCAGACTGATCGTGATGATCCGGTTCTTCTTCAGCCTGTCGCCGACAATCCCGGCCAGGGGCATCATCAGGGCCATTGTGAGGAACAGCACGGAGCCGACCAGGCCGAGTTGCGAATCGGTCAACTTCAGGTCGGCGCGAATCTCGGAAATCACCACGCCGAAAATCGCCCGATCGCCCTGATGGAAGAAGAACGCCAAGCAGAGCAGCAGGAGCAGCTCCCAGGGGTAGTAGCGGTGCAGGGGACGCCCGGCCAAGTCCACTTGCGGAGTCGCGGTCTGGTTCATCTTCGGAATCGTCTCCTGCAATTGCCGACCCGCGATGACCGGGGCAAACCGCCCGCCAGGCGCCGCCGGGCGATGCGGTCACCGAGGTCGCGAATCCGCACCAGCTTACCGCCGGCCCGGAGCGAGATCAACGCCGCGACATCGGGCATCAACCGGATGGATACGGCCCGAACGTGTTCTTGACACGGCAACTCTCGGAGGTGTCGTCGACGATCACCACGCGAAAGCTGCCGCCGCCGGGCGCAACCCGCAAGACGATGTGGCCGGAGTCGCTGGCCAGTTTGTCGAGGCCACCGATCACCAGCCGCGTGGCGTGGTGCAGGTCGGTGGCGAAAACGTCGCGGGGGCCCGGATAGATCCGCGTCGAGCGGATCCGGTTCCAGACGCTCAAGGTCGGATGCCCCGAATCCCAGACCGAGATCGTCCAGACGCGGGGGCGGAGCGCGGCAACGAGGAATTCGTTCTGCGAATCGACGTAGCCGTGGTGGTCCAGGATGGCCGCTTCCACCGGGCCGACGGCCCTCGCCACCGGCGTCTCCACGTCATGCCAGGGCGGCATGCCGCTCGGTGGAACGCCCGGGATGTCGCCGCCGTTGAAGTAGTCGAACTCGCCATAACTGAGGCGGAATGAAATGCTGCACATATTCTCGTGCGGCCAGTCGGGGCGGGGGACCGTCTCCAGGGCGGGGAAATGGTTCTGCGTCGACGTGCCCTGGCCGGTCCAGATCTCTCCGTTGGCGCCCACGTTGCGGAACGCGAAGCCCGGATACTTGTTCGCGTCGCGGCGCAAGACCACCTGGTCGTTGCGCCCGGGCACGAAGCGTTCCACTTTCAGAGCATTGTGCTCAATCTGCCAATTGACGAAAGCCCGGTAGTTCTTCGTGGCGTCGTCGTCGAGTGGCCGGGGATAGTCGTAGTCGGGCCAGCCGCGATCGAGGAGCGTGCCGATCTTGAGCTTCTCGCCGACAAAGGTCAGCCCGGTGAGTCGGTAGGCGCCGCAAGCCGCGGGAGGCGAATTCTCCGCGGGGCCGCCGATGTGATCGTCATGAAAGTGGGTCACGAGTGCATAATCGAGCGCTGGCCGCGGGTCGTGGGCCAAGGCGCGGCGAATGTAGCGGACAATTCGCTCGCCGGCCGGTTGCGTGCCGTCGGGGCGATCGGGGGTGTGCCGGGGCGTTTTGACGGGCAGTTCGCCGGCATCGACGAGCATCGTCGTGCCGTCGGGAAAGACGTAGAGCGCGGCATTCCCGCGGCCGGTGCTGATCTGGTGGATGTCGAGCATCCCGGCCCGCCAGGGCGAGATCGGCTCTCCGGCAGGATCCTCGCCGCGGGCCGCCGACGCGCAGGGGATCAACAGGCCGATGCACAGAAACGCGCTCCACGCGGCCTGAACCGGGCGGGCAGCGGGCAGATGGGCGGCGACCGCCGGGCCGCCCGCAGTCGTGGCCAACTTCAGAAGATTGTGCCGGCTAGGGGGATCGTTGATCCTGATTTGCATGGTGTCTCTCCAGATCGCGCCGTGATGGAACCGCCGCTGGATGGCGTGCCACGATTCTAGTCGTTCCGGCGGCGGAGTCGCAAGCGGCGGCCGCCGGGATCGGGAGAGCCAACCAGGCCTCAGGGCCAGTCCGCGCCGCGGAGGTCGGCCCGGCAGCGTTGACAGACGCCCCGCGGGAGGGGAGAATCAGGCCATCGATCCTTCCAGCCACCGTGCCGCTGCGCGCGGCCGCCGCGCTGATCGACGGAATGTTTCGTCTTCCCTCTTTCCGCTCTGCCAGGAGTACGCTCGTGACCGCTCCGTGGATCACCTACCGCCCGGAACTGAAGGTGTTGGATTGCACGATCCGAGACGGCGGCCTTGTCAACGACCACCGGTTCGACGACGAGTTCGTCAGGGCGGTCTACGAGGCGTGCGTTGAGGCGGGAATCGATTACATGGAGATCGGCTACAAGGCGTCGAAGGAGATGTTCTCGACGGAGCAGTACGGCCCCTGGAAGTTCTGCGACGAGGAGGACGTCCGCCGCGTCGTCGGCGAGAATGCCACGCCGCTGAAGATTTCGGTGATGGCCGATGCGGGCAAATCGGACTGGCGGACCGACATCCTTCCCAAGGACCAGAGCGTGATCGACACGATTCGGGTGGCGTTCTATGTCCACCAGGTGTCGGAAGCCGTCGACATGATCAAGGATGCCGCGGACAAGGGCTACGAGGCGACTGCCAACCTGATGGCCGTTTCCACGGCCAAGGAGGAAGAGATCGATCAGGCCCTGGAAGTCCTGGCGGAATCGCCGGCCAGCCAGCTCGTCGTGGTCGACAGCTTCGGCTCGCTCTATGCAGAGCAGATCGAGCGGCTGGTCAAGAAGTACATCCAGTATGGGAAGGCGTCGGACAAGGAAGTCGGCATGCACGCCCACAACAACCAGCAGCTCGCGTTCGCCAACACGATCGAGGCGATCATCCATGGCGCCAACCGGGTGGATGCATCGATGGCCGGCCTAGGCCGCGGGGCGGGCAACTGCCCGATGGAACTGTTGATCGGTTTCCTGCGGAACCCGAAGTTCAAGATCCGGCCGATCTACGAGGTCCTTCAGGAGCACCTCGAGCCCCTGCGGGCCTCGGTCGAATGGGGGCCGTACCCGGAATTCGCGATCACGGGCCAACTCAACGAACACCCGCGGTCCGCGATCGCGGCGCGACGCGGCGAGTTGAAGAACCGCTTCGTGGAGTTTTACGACAAGATGACGAGCGACGTGTAGGCGTGGCTGTCCGCGGGGGCCGTCCCCTTTGGGCCCGCTTCACTTGTTCTCGGCAGACTGCGCCGCCTCGCGGCGTTTCTCCTAGCGCCGCGTGAATCCTTCGGCGGTAAGCCTTTCGACGAGGGCGGGCGACGCGTTTTCGAACACGAAGACTTCGCTTCGCGACTCGGGGTCGCCCTTGGGGCGGACGATACAGACGATCTCCGCGCCCTGGGCCTGCCGGCGGAGGAGTTCGTCCATGAGGCGCTGTTCATCGGACGCAAGCGGCGCGGCAACTCCGGGGCGCACCGCGTCGAGGCCGCTCCCGCGACTGCCGGTTTCGAGGATGATCGGGTCGGGCACCGGTTTGGTACGCGACATCGGGGGGGCGGCCACGTCGACCATCGGCGCCTGGGCCACCGCGTTGGGCGGCACCCGTTCGGCGCTGCCCGGCGGTTGGTCGGCGTAGACGAACGAGAGGCCGGCATCGTCGAGTTGCTGATGGATCGATGGCAGGGCGGCGTAGAGCCCCTCGTTGTCTTCCGGGTCGGCTGCATTGCAGACGCCGATCACGAGCCCCTCGCTGGAGAACAACCCGCCGCCGCTGCGTCCCTGGACGGGCAACCCGCCGACCTCGATGTTTGGCGGTCCCAGGTACTTGTCCCGCGCTGTCACCCGGTTGCGGCGCACCGAGGGGGGGTCGCCGTGGTTGCAGCCCAGATTGACGACCGGCGCGCCGATATCGACCGCGTAGTTCTTGGACGCCACTTTGGCGGTTTGCAGCGGTCCGGGCGCATCGATCATCAGGAGGCCGACGTCGCGCTTGTCGTCGAACGAGAGCAGTCGCCCCTCGACCGACTGCGACTCAGGGGAATTGAACAGCTCCACCTCGATCAGACCACCCTCGCGGTACTCGCGAAAAATGTGCCCGCAGGTCAGAATCAAGGCCTTCCCTCCCCGTGCATCGATGATCGTGCCGGTGCCGGTGCTCGGTCCTTGCGCGTCGTGAACGCGGAGCCGCACGGTCACCGCGATCAGGTCCTTGTCCTGCAGGCGGCCCGGCATGGCGCCAGGCTGCCGGGGTCCCTGCGACGGGCTGATCGAGACCGGCTGAGCCGGAATGCCCGGCGCGGGTGCACGGGGGGCGGGGCCTGCGGGAACGCCAGGCGTACTCTCCATGGCGAGTGCCGATGGAGCGGATCTCTGCGGCAGCGGAATCGGCCCTGGCGAAGGCATCGGCCGGAGGCCTGGCTCGTCCGGGAGCCGTTTGGGTTCCGGCAATGCCGCGGTCGGCATCTGGCTGCGGGCCTCGGCGAACATCGCCTCGAGGCGGTCGATGGGGGTGGTTCCCAGAATGCGGGAGGTCTCCCGGCCGCCGACCAGCATCACAAAGCAGGGGATTTTGCTGACCTGGTATTTTCGGGCAACTTCCCGGTCGCGGTCAAAATCGAGTTTTCTGATCCGATAGCCTTTTGCGATCAGCTTGTCGATAACGGGCTCCATGCTGCGGCACGGTCTGCACCAACTCGCGGAAAAATCGAGCAGGACGGGCTCTTCCGCGCCCGCTCCGGTCAGGGCCAGAGCCACGATCGCTGCGTGCAATCCGCTCATCGAGGATCTCCTTTGACGGTCCGTTTTCGTGCGGGCTGCTCGTCAGCCGGCCAGCGCGAAGGCAAGCCGGCGATCGGCCGCGTTTCGAGAACGGAGGTTGGCAGGAAGGGCAGACTCCCGTCACGGAGATCACATGCCAAAGAAGGGCGAAGCCCGCCGCCAGCCTGACGCCAGCGGGCGCGATTGGCCGGCCGATGCCAGCCAGCAACCGCACTCGAGCAAGCAAGCCGCATGGGCAACTTCCGTGTCACCTTCCGGTATGCCGATCGCCGGCAACCGCTGGCTGTCGAGACGTTCCGGCCACGATCCTTCGGCCGGTTCGGACTGGATGCCGTCGGTTGCGGAATCTGCGGGGTCGAAGTCCTTTTCGTTTTGCGGTTATCCACCGCGCCTCTCAGTCAAAACGCCGACGCTCTTCTGCGTCCAATACCCGTCCGGTCATTCCATGCAGCCGGTCGCGGCTGGTCACAGGCGACACGGTTCCAGTTCCCGGCTGCCGACCGGCGTCTCGGCGAGAGGCGGCTACGGGTGAGTGGGGCAATTCTGGCGTGAATCGCGATCTGAAGCAATCTCAAAATATCCTTTTTCGCCGCTCGCCCTCAAGAATCTGGGGATTCCCATCAAAAATCACTCAATCGTTGGCCCAAAACCCTTGTTGCCCCCTCTTTGGATATTGTTTGGCTGGATCTCAGGGTGGGCGTTTGGACGGCCGCGCGGTGCGATCAGGGGAACTGTTGCACTCGGTGCGGTTGGCGCGATTCTCGCCTCGCCGCACAGCGAAGGCCACCGCGAGCGGGCAGCTGCTCGGCCCGATTCGGTTTCCCGTTGCTCCCCCCAAGAGAAGCAAGTATACTGGCGTCCCTCTAACCGGCCCTTTGGACTATTTTTGCGAGAAGACCAGACGAAGATGAGCCAGCAGCGAGAGTTTATTGCCGCCGGCGAGGCCCGTCCGCCGTTTTTTGCGGGAGTGGACCTTGGCGGTACGAGCATCAAGATTGGAATTGTCGATGATTTGGGGCGTCCGCTGTCGTGGGTCAACGTTCCGACAGAAGTCGAGCAGGGGCCGGAAGAGGCCTGCCGGCGGATGGCTCGGGGGGTAGAGAACGCGATTGAGGTGGCGGGGATCGCGCGTTCGTCCGTGGTGCACGTGGGGCTTGGATCGCCGGGCACGATGGACATCCCGGCGGGGATGCTCCTTCTGCCGGTCAATCTGAAAGGCTGGGAGCACTTTCCGATCCGGGACCGCCTTGGGCACCACTGCGGGGTGCCCGTCGCCTTCGCCAACGACGCCGGGGCGGCGGCCTATGGGGAATACTGGGTCGGTTCGGGCCAGCAGATGAAGAGCCTTGTTCTGCTGACGCTTGGCACCGGCATTGGTTGCGGGATCATCGTGAACGACTTTTCGATCGACGGCGAAAACAGTCACGGGGCGGAGTGCGGGCACATCCTCGTCGATCCATCCCCCGAGGCCCGCTGGTGCAACTGCGGGCAGCGCGGCCACTTGGAGGCCTATGCCAGCGCCACGGCTGTCATCCGCCGGACGCAGGAGATGCTGGATGTGGGGCTGAAGACTTCGATCCACAAACGGATCGCGGACGGCGACGCGTTGACGCCGAAGTTGATCGCCGAGGAGGCGGAAGCCGGCGATCCGCTGTCAAACGAGATCATCATGGACACGGCCCGCTGGCTCGGCATCGGCTTGGTGACACTGATCCACACGATCGACCCAAGCGGGGTACTGCTGGGTGGCGCAATGACCTTCGGAGGCGGCGCGTCGGAACTCGGGCGGCGGTTCCTGGGCCGGATCAAGCAAGAGATCGATGCGCGGGCGTTTGCCCTGCTTGCCGAGCGGATCCAGGTCGAGTTTGCCTCCCTCGGGGCCGACGCCGGCTATATCGGAGCGGCGGGCATTGCCAGGCTGGAACACATCAAAGCAAGGTCGCAGAAATGACCATTTCGGCCTGTCGAGTGAGGAGAACCCTGGCAGCGCTGGCGGTGTTGCTGGCAGGTCTGGCGGCTGTTGCCCGCGCCGGCCAGGCCAGCCCGGCTGAGCCTGGAACGGGCCTGCCCGGGGCAGCTGATTCTTTCTACGGCTATGTTCGCCACGCCTTCGAGTTGGACGGCGTTCGCTGCTACGTCGTCGTGCCGCGCGAGGGGGCCAAGGGAAGGCCGTGGATCTGGCGAGCTCGATTCTTCGGCCATCAGCCCCAGGTGGACATCGCCCTGCTCGAACTCGGTTACCACCTGGCCTATACCGACGTCGCGGGGCTGTTCGGCTCTCCCAAGGCGGTTGAGCGTTTCGACCGGTTCTACGAATACCTGACGAGCCGGCACGGATTCGGGAAACGGCCGTTTCTTGAAGGCATGAGCCGCGGCGGGCTGATCGTGTTGAACTGGGCGAGCCACAACCCGGACCGTGTATCAGCGGTCTATGTCGATGCGCCGGTGTGCGATATCCGAAGCTGGCCCGGCGGCAAGGGCAAGGGCAAGGGAAGCCCGGCCGACTGGCGGGCCTGCCTGGCGGCCTATGGGCTGACCGAAGAGGAGTCGGCCACGGCCAAGGTCAGCCCGATCGACCGGCTCGAGCCGCTCGCCAAGGCCAAGGTGCCGATCTTGAGCGTGTGTGGCGATGCCGACGAGGTTGTGCCGATTGAGGAGAACACGCGGGTTCTCCAGCAGCGCTACGAGCGGCTCGGCGGTCCGATCGAAGTGATCGCCAAGCGGGGCGTCGGCCATCATCCGCACTGCCTCGAAGACCCGTCGCCAATCGTCGAATTTCTTCTGCGTCACGCCCGGTGACGCCGGGTGCTGCCGATCGTGGTCTCCTTGAAGGTGGGGCTGGACGGCGTCGGCGTCCACTCCCACGGGGGGTGGCTCTGGAACTTGGAAATGCTCCGTTTCCAGTACTTGTACGTTGGTTTGCCTGGACTGGACCGCGTACAATACATGCAGGGAGACAACTGGCTGGGCGTCGCCCTATCGGCGCTGACGAGAATCCCGCCCGATCGGGTGGCTTGGTTGGGGGCGGAGGCCCCCTTGAGCGAGCAGGAGCGGTTCCTGCTCAGTGAGATTGCCTCGCTGGCCGATCTCCGCTTGCCTGGCGGCCGAGGGGTATCGTCCAGCCGTAGGGGGCTGTGCGAAGTCCGGCGGACGGCCGCTTCGGATCGGCCGGGACCTCGTCCTCGCTTGCGTTTCAGATTAATATGGCGGGAAAGCGAGAACCCCGACGAGCGGTGTGATGGCCGGTGGCCGGTCTGCTCGTCGTTTACCGCCCGACTGTTGGCTGTCCGCTACGGCTGGACCGCCAACCCAGAACGAAACCTTGTCAACTCGGCTGGCCTGCTGGCCTCTCGGTCCCGTGCGGACCAACGGATCGAGCCGATTGCCGAGAGGAGGCCGCCAGACCGGTTCGACGTTTCCTCACGAACGGGCAATGGAGGTGATCTCGATGACTTCCACAGGTTTCTCCCGTAGCAGAGTCGGCACTCGGTGCCGCTCGGGGGATGACCGGCACTTGGCGGCTGCCCCCGGCGCGGTTTCCCGGCAGGAGCCCGATTCTGCCCCTGCACCCGTCTCGCCACCCGGTGGCGGATGGGTCTCCGCAGCGGAAAGGTGGCTCTTGGAGCGGTTGCTCCGGCGACTGGGCAACCCGGCCATCCGCATTGTTTTGTGGGATGGGCAGGAATTGGCCACCACGGATGCTTCCCCTGCCGCGACGGTGCGAATCCGAGACCGCAGCGCGCTTCTGGGCTTGCTGGCCAATCCCGCCCTTGGATTTGGCGACGCGTACAGCCAGGGGCGGATTGTGGTCGAGGGCGACCTGCTCGAACTGCTCCAGGCGGTCGCTGGTGGTCTCTGGTCGGAGGCGACATCGAACAAGACGCTCCGCGCCCGCATCGCCCGGTGGCTCTCGCGACTGCACGGCAACACGATCGGCCGTTCGCGCCGCAACGTGCACCATCATTATGACATCACGGAAACCTTCTATCGCTTATGGCTCGACGAGCAACTCGTGTACACCGGCGCGTACTTCTCCGATCCCGAACTGACACTCGAAGAGGCGCAGCGGGCGAAGATGGATTACGTCTGCCGCAAATTGCGGCTGCGGCCGGGCGAGCATGTGGTTGAGGCGGGCTTCGGCTGGGGCGCGCTGGCGCTGCACATGGCACGGCATTACGGAGTCCGCGTCGACGCGTACAACCTCTCCCGCGAGCAGGTCCTCTATGCGCGGCGGCGAGCCGAGGCCGAGGGGCTCGATTCCTTGGTCACGTTCATCGAGGACGACTATCGCCGGATCGCGGGCAAATTCGACGTATTCGTGTCCGTGGGGATGCTGGAACACGTCGGCCGCAGGCACTATCGGCAACTGGGCGAGGTGATCGACCGCTGCCTCAAGCCGGCCGGCCGCGGGCTTGTCCACTCGATCGGACGCGATCAGCCGGCGGCGCTCGACCCATGGATCAAGCGGCGGATTTTTCCCGGCGCGTATCCGCCCGCGCTCAAGGAAATCATGGACGTCTTCCAGCCAAGGGGCTTCTCCGTGCTGGATGTGGAGAACCTGCGGCTGCACTACGCCAGAACGCTGGAACACTGGCTGGACCGCTACCAGGCAAACGAGCAGCGCGTGGCTGAGATGTTTGATCAGCCGTTTGTCCGCATGTGGAGGCTCTACCTGGCGGGCTCGGTCGTGGCCTTCGCAACCGGCACGCTCCAGTTGTTCCAGATTGTCTTCACGCGCCCCGGAGCCAACAACATTTCCTGGACTCGGGCATGGCTGTATGAGAAACCCTGAGACGCAGCCGGGCAACCGATGGATCATTGCGATGTCCTGATTGTGGGCGGGGGGCCGGCCGGATCGACCTGTGCCTGGACTCTCCGCCGGGCGGGCCTTGACGCCGTCGTCTTGGACAAGGCGGCGTTTCCCCGCGACAAGCTCTGCGCAGGATGGATTACCCCGGCCGTGCTGGCGCTTCTGGAGATCGACCCCGGCAAATACGGCCGCGACCGCGTCTGCCAGCCGATCACGGGCTTCCGCGTGGGGAAGATTGGCGGCCGGGCCGTGGCCGTCGACTACGGCCGCCCGGTCAGCTACGGGATTCGCCGTTTCGAGTTCGATCACTATCTGCTCGAACGCTGCGGCGCGCGGCTGCGGCTCGGCGAGGCGGTGCGCGGGGTGGAGCAAGCGGGTCGGCGCTGGGTGATCGACGGCCGTTTTTCCGCGCCGATGCTGGTGGCTGCCGGGGGGCACTTCTGCCCGGTCGCAAGGCGCCTCGGCGGCGAGGTTCGCGCTCCGGTCGTGGCCGCGCAGGAGGTCGAGTTTCCCCTGGATGTCCGGCAAACGTCCGCTTGCCGGGTCGAGCCGGAGATTCCCGAGCTTTATTTCTGCGCCGATTTGGCTGGCTACGGATGGTGCTTCCGCAAGGGCGGTTTTCTCAACGTGGGCCTTGGCCGCGTGGACGGCGACGGGCTCCGTGGGCAGACGGCCGCTTTCTGTGACTGGCTCAAGCGGGAGGGCCGGATTCCACGCGACGCGCCGGCCAGGTTCCCGGGCCACGCCTACTACCTCTATGGGGATTCGCCCCGCACGTTGCTCGACGACGGGCTGCTGGCCATCGGCGATGCCGCCGGCCTGGCTTCAGAGCGCAGCGGCGAAGGCATCCGCGCGGCCGTCGAGTCGGGCGAACTGGCCGCCCGCGTGATCGCCGCCGCCGGGGGCGACTACCGCCGCAGCCGGTTGGCGCCCTATGCCGAAGCGATCACGGCGGCGCTGGGCCCGAGGCAACGCTCTGCCGGATTTCACCTCGTGCCGGGGGCGATCTGCCGCTTGCTCGGCGGCAAGCTGTTGGAGAGCCGATGGTTCGTCCGCCGCGTGGTCCTCGACCGGTGGTTCCTGCACGGGGACCTTGATCGCATCATCCCGGCTAACGGACGAGAACCACCCGCACGTGGCTGCTACCCGACGGACGGCGGACCTGGAACACGTTCCGGCCCACCCGGGTGAACGTGTAGGTTGAGTGGGTCAACCCCCCCAGGCTGGAGGCCGACTCGACGACGACCGCCTGCCCCTGGGCGTCGGGCGTGTTCTCGAGGACGGCGATGTGCGCCCGCGGGTGCGCCAACACGTTTCCCTGCGCGTCCGTGAAGACGAGGGCGTCGTTGGGCTGCATCTGGTCGAGCGCATCGCGCGCGGCGCCTCGGCCATACTCGGAGATGTCTCGATCGTGCGGGATCGTGCCCGCGGCGCGAAAGAAGTTGTTGACAAATCCGCTGCAATCCAAACCGATCTGGGCGACGTTGTCGCAATAGTGCTGGAGTCGGTCCGGCTCGGTCCGCTCGTAGCGCACGGCGTGCCGCAGGGCGGTGGCGCAGTCGTCTGGGGAGCCCTTGCCGTAGAACGCCCGGGCGATCATCACCCGGTGGCTCCGCTCGACGTCGATCAAAGCCAGTCCGCCCGCCTGCCGCAGTTCCTGATCGAGCGCCGAAAGGATTGCGTCTTTTTCGGGAAACGTGGCGGTAGCGCTGGTCTGGCGGTAGATGTGGACATTGACCACCCGGCTGTTGGCGAGCCCCTGCCGGTCCGTGTACGAGACCCGGATCGCGTGGTATCGCCGTTCGAACTCGGTCGGTCTCATCGGTTCCCCCCTCCCACGGATCGTGGGCAACCGGCGCAGTGTTCGATGCGAGCGTTCCCCCCGGGTCGCGCCCCGAGAGGCCCCGCGGCTGATTCGCCGCCGGCACGATTCGCTGATCTTGGTGCGCAACACCGAACCTGCGTCGCGATTGTGTCGCAACGATCATGGACAGTAGTGGGTGGGCGGGCGATTGTCAATCGGCGCCGTTTGGGGGGGAACCCTCATTTTCCAGGTGGTCTTCGCCGCTGGGCGAGAGACCGCTCGTGCTCGCCGCGACGAAGGGCCTCGACCCCTTCGCGTTCGCTCCGCCTGGGGGGGGACTTGAAACGGGGCGGAGGCGGCTCCACCCCGGCCCCGTCGCTGGTGGGAGGGCCGCTCCTGGAAACCGCGGCTCAATACTCCGTCTTGGTCACGATCCCAGGCATCGGAATGGGGTACTTGCCATCGGCGTCGGCCCGCACCGGCGCGGGCGAATCCATCGCGAACGTGTCCGCTCCCGGGGCATACTCGTCCTCGGAGTTGAGCATTTCGTCGAACGTGATCTCCTGGCCGGTATGGGCGGCCTTCCGGCCCAAGGAGCTGACGAGGCTGGCTTCGACGCCCCGCTTGACTTCGTTGAACGGCTTGTCGTTGCGGATCGCGTCGACCAGATCGTTCCATTCGTTCTGGTAGGGGTTGCGCTGGTCGGCCGGGACTTGCGACTCCCAGATCATGTTCGCCTTCTCGGGGCTCTGGCCGTTGTACGTGCTGGAGGGCGCGCCGCAGTCGCCGTGCTTGGAGACGACCGCCGAACCCTTGGTCCCGTGGGCGTAGCTCGAATAGAACTGTGCGCAGCCCGAGACGCAGCGCCCGTCGAGGATCAACTTCGTGCCATCGGCGAAGGTGTACTCGACGGAATAGGAATCGAAATTCTGGTCGATGTAGAGATTTCCGGCGGGGTCGTGGCGATAATGGCGGCCGCCGAGCGCCTGGGCCTTGACCGGCCATGCGTTCTTCATCCAGCAGCAATGGTCGATGACGTGGATATAGAAGTCGTTGAAGCAGCCGCCGCTGGCCCAGATGAAGCTGTGGAATCGCCTCAGTTGCCAGAGCAGCTCGCTCGGCTGGCCGGGCCATTTCGTCGAGAATGCCGAGCCAATCGGTCCGGTCATGCGATAAGCGCGCATCGTGACGATATCGCCGATTTCGCCGTCCTGGATGCGGTCGTGCAGTTGCCCGAGCGCCCGGCTGTGGCGCGACATCAAGCCGACGCCGGCCTTGAGGTTCTTGGCGTCCGCCTGCTCGGCGAGCTTGATCATCCGTCGCGAGGTTGGGCCGTCGGCCGTGAGCGGCTTTTCCATGAAGACGTGCAGTCCCTTTTCGACGGCATGCGCGAAATGCACCCAGCGGAACGTGAGTGGCGAGGCGAAGATCGCGATGCCGCCCGGTTTGAGGCAGTCCATCGCCTTCTTGTAGGCGTCGAAGCCGACGAACCGGCGTTCTTCGGGGACGTCCAGCTGGGCAGCGAACCGGTCGTTGAGGTTCTTGAAGCTGCCGGAGAGGCGGTCTTCGAAGATGTCGGCCATGGCGACGAGCTTGACCGGACCCTGGTTGACCGAGAGGGCGTCAGCGGCCGCGCCGGTGCCGCGCCCGCCGCAGCCGACCAGGGCCACCTCGAGCGTGTTGTCTTCGGCCGCGTGGAGACGCGGCGCGGCCACGCCGGCGAGCGCCGAGGCGGCGGCGATTCGGCTGGTGTTTTTCAGGAATTCACGACGCGAAGTGCCAGTCTTGCTTTCGCTCATGGCGAGTCTCCTCCTGGGAATGGATGCTTGGATTCAAGACACGTGAGTTCAGTGCGCGCGGGTTCCCGTCCGAGCGCCGGCCGCGACGCAGCCTGGCCCGGTGCGCTCCGAGCGGATGATTCTCCCGCGCGGGGGAATCGCGCGGGAGAATCGCGCCGCGTCTATTCCCGCACGCTGGCTTGATCCGGTCCCGGGAAATCCTCGGGCACTTCCTGGGTGACGTTGCCGGTGGCGGCCCATTCGACGCCGCGCTGGAAGGTGGCGATGAAGGCCACGCTTTTGAGCTCCTTGGCCGTGTGGCCAAGCGCGTTCTGGAACACCCGGCCCTTGCCGTACGTGATCGTGAACAGGATCGGCTCGTGCTCTCCGGCGCCGCCGAGCTCCTTGGGCGCGAAGGCCGTCGCCAGCACGGTCAGGTTCTCGCCCGGCCCGCGGAGCCAGCCGTAGAGCTCATCCGGCACGTGCGCGAAGACGGGCGGCAGCCCCTTGGTGATCGGGTGGTTGGGCTCGCGGACGTCGATCTTGAACGGCTGCATTGGGCCGTGGCTGCCCGTGGGGCCATCGATGTCGTCGCGGACGATCTTGCCGTCTCGCCACCGCAGGTATGGGCCGTCCTTCTTGTCGCGCTTGCCCCAGCCGCCGAGCCCTTGCATCCGGTTGTATTCCTCCCATTTGGGGAAGGCGGAGAGCGCGAAATGGTAGATCACCAGTCCGCCTCCATTCTTGACGTACTCGACCAGCGCCGTCTTCGTCTCCTCGGACCAGTCGTCGCCGGAATAGTTGCTGACGACCACCGCGTAGTCGGCGAAATTGGGCTTGAAGCCGCTCATGTCCGCGCCCTTCGGCGGCGAGGTCGCCACGTCGACCGTGAACAGGTTGGTCTCCGTGAGGAGCGTCCAGAGCACCGGGGTCGTGCCCTTCCAGTCATGGGCGTTTTGGCCGGTGACGATCAAGGCCTTGTAGGGGGGCGCGGCCACGGCCGTGACGGCGAGCATGGCCCAGGCAGCCAGGACGGGCAGCAAGCGTTGGCGAAGCATCGAGGCGTCTCCTTGGAAGTGGGTGTGGGTCGTGGAGTCTTCTACAGAACGACGGCAGTCAGCTGGAGCAGCCTGGCGGGGTCGACGCAGCGGAGAACTGCACGACCGGCGCCCCGAGTTGACGCGGTCCAATTATCGCCCAGCCGCCGCGTCGGGGCAACCACTCTCGACCGCGGCAAGCCGGAAGTCCAGGGCCCTCTCCTGGCGGAGGATCCCCGCACCCTCGATCTTCCCGGAGCGGCAGCCGCCCGCCCCCACGGGCCGGTCAGTCTTCGTAGGCTGCCTTGGCCACGACGAGTTGCTCATTCAGGCGGCGCATCTGCGTCTCCAGGTTTTCGGCCTGGTCGTTGACGGCCTTGGCGTAGGCGTTGTATGTGGAGGGCGGGTTCTCTGCGTAACGCTTTCCCTGAAGCACCGTGCGGAGCAGGGCCTCGAAATTGCGGGCGATCGCCGGATCGAACTGCGGGCTTTCGCTCAGATGTTTCACGTTTGCCTCCATCCGCGTTTCGCAAGCCCTCACGATCTTCAGCAACTCGGGGGCCTCCAAGTCGCGGCTCAACTGGCGGGCGGCGTTCGCCGGGATGAGCGGAATGCGCTGGATCTTGTTCAGCGTCGAGGAGGGAATCCGCCCCATGCGGATTCGCCACTCGACATCCTCCGCTTGCTGGCGGACCCCGGCCGGGACGTTCAATTGCAGCTTGATCAGGTTGATTCCCCCGCAAACCAGCATTCTTTGCAGCAAGACGTTCGCCAGGTGCCGGTCGCCTATCGCGGCGACAGCCGCAGCGGGCTGCTGTTCGACCTGTGCGATGGCCTGGCCGAGGTCCGCCACCGGGATGCCGAAGGCGATTCCTTGGCGGTTGAACGAGCCGAAGCGGGCGACGAAACCGTCGTCGAGCCTGCGGAGCGCGTGGCGAATCTCGGTTTCGCCCCGGTCGGTCGCCTTCATCGCGATCACCGCGACCACCGCGCCGTCGTAGTTGATCGCCGGGCCGCCGCTGCTGCCGGAGTCCACCTTGCCGTCGATTTGGTAGAAGTCGCACTTGTCGGTGTGCACGCGGGCGCGGATTGTCCCGCTGGTGACGGCGTCTCGCAGCACGATGTCGGTCTTGCCGAGGGCCGGATTGCCGACGATCACGACCTTCTCCCCCTGTTTGAAGACGTGATCGGCGACGATCGGGATCGGCGCCTGGTCCGTCTTGACCTCCAGCAGGCAGAGGTCGCGGACAGGGTCTTCAAACAGCACGCGGCTTGCCCGGCACTTGGCCAGACCGGCGGCCGAGAAGTGGCACTCGATCTCCTCGACATAGGCGTCTTCGACGACGTGAGCATTCGTGGCGACGAGATTCTCGGCGACGACGAACCCGGTGCCGGAACCGAGCGGGTGCTCAATGATGCAGACCGACTCCTTGCTGCGGCGGACCGCCTCGGGCAGCTCTTCGAGTGGGATGGAGGTGACCGGCGGCGATGAGACGAGAGCGGCAGGGGGGCCTTCCGAGGCTGGCTTCGGGGACGACGGGGACGACTCGCCGGGCTGCATCCGGGGGCGCGGCGGCCACGGCCCTCCGTCCGCCCAGGGCGGGGCCATGCCCGGCCCTCGTGCCGAGGGCGGTGGGCCGGCATAGGGGATGCTCACGCCTGGATCGATCTCCACCAACTCCATCTTGTCAATCCGCACGCCCGCGTTGTTGCAGCCGGCCACGGCAAGCCGACCGGCGGGCAGGTCTCGCCAAACGTCATGGTCCAGAGAGAGCCGCTTGGCGGGACCTCGATAGGTGAACCTAAACTTGTCGTCGCAGTTGACCTGAACGCTGGACCGGTTGACGGTGCACACAATCGTGGTCGGGCTGCCGCTCTTGAAGATGCCATTACTCCGATGGGTCGTCTGGTTGTCGTCGACCGTGCGGCCGCTGGCGAGACTCAGACCGCTGATCCGGCGATTGTAGCTGTCCAGCACGAGCATCACCTGCTGGCCATCGACGACCAGGCCGAGGTGGATGGAAGCGTTCGGCGCTGCCTCGAGAACAAGCGTCCAGCGATAGCCGGCCGGAGGCGGCCTGGGCACGACCAAGGCCCACCGCGCCCCGCCAGGACACCGGAGACTTGTTCCCTCCTTCGTCCAACTCGAGCCGATCGCGTCGCGGGCCGGATCGATCAGCTCGAGCAGATCGACGATCCCCGATGATCGCTGGGCGGCGGCCATGGCCACATCCCCCTGGCCGGCAACCGATCCCGCCGATGCCGATTCGGCGGCGGCCGGTTCGGCAGACGATCGATCGAGGTTGGCGGCGACTTCCGTCTCGGAGGGCTCCGCTTGCGGCGCAGCCGGCTGGGGGACTGCCGCCGGCTGGGGCGAAACGGTTGCGACGTTTGCCGGGCCGCCCGCGTCGGGCGCCTGGGGTGTCTTGGCCGACGCTTCGGGGCGGGCCGGCTCGCTCGGCGCGGCGGCGCTGGTCTCAGGCGAGTCCGTGGCGACCTGGCGGCCTGCCGATAGCGCGATGAAAAGCGCCGCGCCCAAGAGGAGCCCCAGGGCGCCGGCGCTGCCGCCGACGACGTACAGCAGCGTCCGGTCCTGTTTCCTGCGCCGCGGTGGACCGAGCGGATCGGCCGGCGCCGAGGGCAGCTCAGACCACAGCGGCTCGTCCGCCAGCGGAGCCGCCGGAGCCGCGCCAGGCGCTGGAGAACCGGAGATCGAAATCACGCGGGAGCAATGCGGGCAGCGGAACTTGCTGCCCGGCGTGACGAAATTCCCCAAGCGGAACTTGCCCCCGCAACCGGGACAAACGAAGACTCCAGCCATGAGCGAGACCCCCGAAAACGCTGTCTGCTGTGGAACCTTCCATTAGTACAAATATAGGGTACCGGCCGGCCGAGTGTCAACAATCCGCAGCGCCCCCCCTTGCGGGCTTGTGGGTGATTGCTGGCGAGCTAGCCGACGGCAACGGCGTAGGGACAATTCTTGGCAAAAGACGAGCCCAACTGGGGCGAATCTGGTCGACCCAGAGCCGCCCGAACAAGACCGATCTGCGGCCCGGAAAACACAATAATTCCGCCAATCCCGGGGAACGATTGACAGCTCAGATGGCCCTCTTTAAGATGACGACTGCCGGCCCGCCACCGTGATTGCAGGCGGGCACGGCGCGAGCGAGATCCCCGCAACTTTGTAATGACGCTGGCCGTGATGGCCGGTGTCGCCAAGCTGAAGAGAACGCAACATGAGGACGGCTATCCGCGGTGTTTGGGTTTGTGTAGTAGGGTTGATTGCCAGCCTGGCGGCCGGAGCCGAATTCCCGCCGCTCTTTCCGTTCCTGATCTCCTACGACGCGCCGGACAACGCTTCCAGCATGGCGCACCTGCTCGACGCGCCGGCCGGCAAGCACGGCTTCACGCGCGTCGAGGACGGGCACTTCGTCAACGACGCGGGGAGGCTGAGGCTCCACGCCACCAACCTCACCGGCCCGGCGAACTTCCCGACCCACGCGCAGTCGGACAAGTTGGCCGACCGGCTGGCGCGCTTCGGCATCAACTGCGTCCGGTTGCATTACTTCGACGCCGAGTACGGCAACTTCATGACGCCCAAGGAGACCGGCATCTTCGGCAGGGATGACAAGCTGCCGGGTGCGTTCTCTGCGGATCCCGCCGCACCGATGCCCCCCCTGGCGCGCGAGCCTGTCGACCGCCAGGACTATTTGATCGCCGCGCTCAAAAAACGCGGCATCTACGTGAACATGAACCTGCACGTGGCCCGCTTTCCGAAAGGGCAGAGCTTCATCGACCCGCTCATGATCGCCTCCGAAAAGGCATACGCGCGGGCCCTGCTGACCCGCGTGAACCCCTACACCGGCCTGTCCTACACGGCCGACCCTTGCGTGGCGGTCGTCGAGATCAACAACGAAAACGCGCTGCTTAATACCTATCGTCGCGGGGCGTTGGACCGCCTTGCCGGCCGCCGGGCCGAGGAACTCCGCGGCCAATGGAATGCCTGGCTGGAAAAGAAGTACGCCTCCAGCGACGCGCTGAAAACGGCGTGGGCCTGGACGCCCGCGCCACTCGGCGACGAACGGATCGCGGAGGGCGCGTTCGATCGGCCGGTGGAGTTCGACGGCAAGCAGTGGATTCTCGACAAAGGCACCGCCGAAGTCTCCGCCGCCGTCTCCGGCGGGGTGCTCCAAGTGACGGTCACGCGCGACGGCAGCGAGAAGTTCCCCAAGATCTACCGGCGCGTGTCGCTCGAGAAGGATCAGCCGTACACGGTCTCCTTCCGCGTCCGGCAGGTGGAGGGCGGGGCGTCGTCCGAGCTCGGTTTCGCCGTGGCGCGGACCCAGGGCGGCTGGCAATCGCTGGGGCTGCTCGCGCCGCATCGCGTCGGCAAGGAATGGACAACCGTCCGCCACACGTTCCTCGCGACAGAGACCACGGATCGGGCGGAGATCCAGTTCACGCGCTTCAAGACCGGCGCGTACGAGATCGACGACCTTTCCTTCCGACCCGGCGCGGTGAGCGCACTGAACGATCCGGAGAACCTGGAACTCGGCGCCGTGCCGGTTGTGAAGAATCGCGAATTCGCGCCTCCGCAGACCCGGCGCGACTTCTACGAATTCCTCATCGACGCCGAGCGCGGCTACTGGACCGGCATCGCGGGCTATCTCAAGGACGAGCTGAAGGTGAAGGCGCCGATCTCGGGGACGCAGGTTTGCGGCTACAGCCCGCCGATGTTGCAGGCCGAGCTGGACTACGTGGACAACCACGCCTACTGGTGCCATCCGAGCGTCCACGCGAACTGGGAGATCCGCAACGCGGCGATGGTCAACTCGATGAGCTGCATCCTGGCGCAGGCCGGCCAGCGCGTGGCGGGCAAGCCGTACACGGTCAGCGAATACAACCACCCCTTCCCGAACCAGTACGGCGCGGAGGGCCAGCCGATGCTCCGCGCCTACGGGGCGCTGCAAGACTGGGACGGCGTGTTCGAATACACCTACAACCACAGCCCCGACTTCGAGCCGCGCCGCAACACGTATTTCTTCAGCATGATCGCGCGGACCGAGGTGCTGGCGCACTTCCCCGCCTGCGCGGCCATCTACCTCCGCGGCGACGTCCGCGAGGCGCGACAAACCGTGACCGGAGCGCTGGCGTTTTCGGATTACTTCGACCGCCTCGTGGGCGACGGCGCGGTCGCCGCCGGCATCACGGCCGCCGGCCTCGATGGCGGGCTCGCGTTGGTCCACAAGACCGCCATGGACTTCTCGGGCAAGTCCGGCACGGATGCGGCGGCCGTCGCCAAACCGGACGCCAAGATCGTGGCGAGCGACACCGGCGAGCTGGTCTGGAACCGGGAGCTCCCCGGCAAAGCCTACTGGACCGTCAACACCCCGAACACGAAGCTCTTCAGCGGCTTTCCCGAAGGCCGGGAAATCGCCTTAGGCGGCGTCAGACTGGCGCTCGGCGCGACGCGCCTCGGCTGGGCCACGGTCTCGATCACGTCGCGGCGCGCGACGGGCTTCGGCGAGCGCGGCGCGGCGGCGACGCTCCTGCTGGCCGCCACCGGCGTGACGGAGAACGAGGGGACGCAGCTGGAAGCCGTCGGCGACGGAAACTCGGTCGCGCTGCGCGACCGGGTGCACTGGGGCGACGGCACGGTGCTCGCCGAGGGAATCCCGGCGGCGGTGACGCTCCCCTCCGAGGCGGCTCGGACGGCATGTTACGCCCTCGACGAACGCGGCGACCGCAAGGCCGAGGTGCCGGTCGCCACTGCGCCCGGCGGCTGCCGCATCGAGATCGGCCCGCAGTACCGAACGGTGTGGTACGAGATTGCCGTGGCGGGTGAGGATTGACGGAAACGGAACAGGGAAAGGGAGGAAAGCGGATGAAGACGAAAGTCCTTGGAGCGCTGGCGGTTGCCGCCTTGGTGTCGGCAACCGCCCTGCGGCCGCTGCCGGCGGCCGGCGACGGCGCGGCGATGAGCGAGGCGTATGGGAAACGCTGGAGTCCGGCGGAGCAGGCGCGGATCGATGCGGACATCCGCGCCAACCGGATGGCGGCGGCGGAGCTCCGCCTGCCGTCGGTCAAGGCGGGCACGGAAGTGACGGTCGAGCAGCTCTCGCACGACTTCCTGTTCGGCGCCAACTGTTTCCTCTTCGGCGACCTGAAGACTCCCGAAAAGAACCAACGCTATGCGGAGACGTTTGGAACGCTGTTCAACGCCGTGACCGTGCCCTTCTACTGGAAGACACTCGAGCCGGAGCAGGGCAAGCCCCGCTACACGGCGGACAGCCCGTACGAGTACCGCCGGCCGCCGACCGATCCGGTTGTGGCCTACATGGAGTCGCGGGGCGTCAACATCAACGGCCACGCGATCATCTACGGCATGCGGCGCTGGGGCCATCCGACGTGGATGCCCGAAGACCGCAAGGCCATGGAGCCGCTCTTCGAGCAGCATGTCAAGGAACTCGCCGAACGTTACGGCGACCGCGTGCAGCGCTGGGACGTGGTCAACGAATCGATCGACCAGGCCAACCGCGGCCTCATGCCCGACGACTACGCGTTCAAGACCTTCGTCTGGGCCGACAAGTACTTTCCCCCCACCGTGCGATTCAACAGCAACGACAACAACATCTACGCGGGTCTCAATATGCACCGCCGCTATGTGGAGATCGTGCGGAACCTGATCGACCGCGGCGCCCGGGTCGACTACGTCGGCGTGCAGATGCACATCTACAGTCCGAAAATGGCCACGGACATCGCCAACGGCGCGGATATCCTGACCCCTGCGGCGAACCGCCAGGCCCTCGACTGCGTGAGCGACGCCGAGCGGCCGATCCACGTCAGCGAGGTGACGGTCTGCGCGCCGGATGCGACCGAGAAGGGACTGGCCATTCAGGCGGAAATCACCCGCAACCTCTACCGTCTCTGGTTCAGTCACCCCTCCGTGATGGGCATCACCTGGTGGAACATGGTGGACGGCGGCGCTGCCCCGGGCGAACCCTCGTTCTCCGGATTGTACGACAAGGAGATGGACCCGAAGCCAGCCTACGAGGCCCTCGACCGGCTCGTCAACCACGAATGGAGAACGCGCCTGAACGTGACGGCCGAGGCGGGAAAGCCCGTCGCGTTCCGCGGCTTCAAGGGCCGCTACCGCGTGGCCTACACGGACGCGTCCGGCGTCGCCCGCAGCGCGGAGTTCCATCTGGCCAAGGACGGTGATGGGCTCTGAGAAGGGGCGGCGCGGGCGGTCAAGCCGCCGCGATGAGCCGGACCGGAATCGCGGGTCAGAAAGAGTCGTTGGATCGCCGCCGATTGGCCCGCCGGCGGCGCGATCCTCGCCGGCGGCGGAGCCGTCGCTTGCTCGATCCGACGCCTGACCGTCAGTGAAGGAAACGGACCATGTTGAACCGTCGTGACGTGCTTCGCCTGATGCCGGCCTCGTCGTTGGCCTGGTTGGGGTGTTCGAGTCTGGGGCAGGCCGCGGCAACTCCCGGCAAGCCGGTCCTGGCCGGACCGCCGGTCGTCCAACATCGGCAGACAGACGGCTTCGCGGTCAGTTTCGCACTCGGCCGATTGGCCACCGGCTGGATCGAGTGGGGACTTGCGCCCGATCGGCTCGACCAGCGGGCCGTTGCCAGTCGGGCCGGCCTCGTCGCGGCCTCCGACCGGGGGATGGTTGTGCCGGTCTGCGTGGGCGGCGGCGTCAAGCCGGGGCAGGCGATCTACTACCGCGCGGTGGCGCAGGCGTTGCGCTACGAGTCGGCCTACAAGCTTGACCGCGAGGAACCGGTCGCCAGTCCGGTTTATCGCCTCGCCATGCCGACTCCGTCCGCCGCGGGCGTACGCATCGCGATCATCAACGACACGCATGAGCAATCCGCGTCGATTCAGGCCCTGGCTTCGCGGCTTGAGGTGGTCGCGCCGGACGTGTTGGTCTGGAACGGCGACACCCCGGCGTCGGCGTTCGATGGACCGGCCGATCCGCCGCGCGTGCTGCTTGGCGAAGCCTGGGCGGCAACGCGGCCGCTCGTCTTCGTGCCCGGAAATCACGACGTCCGCGGGGCAAGTGCCCGGGATGTTCGCGATTGCCTGGCCGCCGGCCCGCAAGCCGGGCTGCCTTACAACGTGGCCTGGCGTTGCGGGCCCGTTGCCCTGGTGACCCTCGATACGGGCGAGGACAAGCCCGACCGCCATCCTGTCTTCGCCGGGACGGCCGCCTATGAGCCCTACCGGGCTCGGCAAGCCGTCTGGCTCCGCGAGGCACTGGCCCGCCCGGAGATTGCCGCGGCGCCGTTCAAAGTCGCCTGCTGCCACATTCCGCTCCGCGGCTTGCCAAACCAGAATGACGGCCTGGGGTTGGACGGCTACGCGCAATGGTCGGGCGACGGCGCCAGAAACTGGATGCCCGCCTTGTGCCGGGCGGGCGTGCAACTGGTCGTCAGCGGACATACGCACGCCTGGCGCGTGGACGAGCCCTCGGAAGGTCGGCCGATGCAGGTCGTCGGCGGTGGATGCGATCCGCGCCGCGGGGAAGCCGTGACCGTGGTCATCCTGGAAGCCGACGCGGACCGGCTCCAGGTGGTCATTCAGGACGCGTTTACCGGCAAGGAATTGGCCGGACGGCAACTGGCGCCCGCGAACCGATCGTGAGGCGAAGCGTCCACGCACGCCAGGACCGCAATTCTCCCGCTCACCCGCCTTGTCCCGAGCAAAAGGTGCCACCCATAGATCGAGGGGTGCCAAAAGGTGCCACCCAGAGATCGAGCGAAAAGGGCAGGAAATGTAGGCCAAACTGCGACGAGCTTGTTCGCGATTTCCCGCTATTCATTTGCAGGAGGGGGGCGTGGCAAAAGGTGCTGGCAAAAGGTGCCACCCAGAGATCAATAGGTGCCACCCACAAATTTGGCGAAAGCTGGGAGATTCGCGGTCGTGCCGGAGCTTGAGCGTCTCTTCTATCGGCGATTTCCGCGGTGCGAAATTGGAGGACATTCTTGGGCTCGGAGGGCTGGTTTCTGCCGCGAATTTGAGAAATCAAAAGGTGCCAAAAGGTGTGGTGCCAAAAGGTGCCACCCATAAACTGGCGAGAAGACGGCGAGCCTTGCGGTCCTGTCAGTGCCTGATCGACTCTGTTTATGGGTGGCACCCTGATGATTTGTGGGTGGCCCCTATTGAATGCGCCAGAGT
>LSQX01189956.1_pt1 | contig 29062 bp, 31 predicted proteins | sample 654561 | NCBI WGS metagenome assembly LSQX01 (sample SAMN04489861, study PRJNA283612) | anaerobic digester metagenome | isolation source: 4 biogas reactors fed with cattle manure at either 37C or 55C with and... | place: Denmark: Kongens Lyngby | collected 2014 | reverse complement strand
CCCCAAGAGACAACAGAACCATCCTCTAATAAAGCCGTCATGTGTTCACGACCACCCGCAATATCTACAACCTTTTGTCCAAAATCAGGAATTCTCATAACAGGTGCATTACTGGCTCCCCATCCATGAAGAGTTCCATCTTCATCAACAACAAAGGCATTTCTAAACGTTATTGCGATTTTACTGACTTTGTTAGTGCCTTCTCTAAATTCCTCAGGCATATAGCGGTTATGAACATTACCAGCGGCCCCAAAGACTCTAATTGTTCCATCCTCAAGAAGTGTAATTGCGGCAGTCGGTGAAATATCAAGATCAACAGCAAAACCATCAATTCCATCAGGAACTCTGTCTAATCTGTTGTTTGTAGTTGCGCCCCAGACTTTAATGTATCCATCATCAGTAATGAAGTACGACATTAAGTCAGCAGCACCAATAGACTTAACTCCTTGCTCTAAAAGCAAGGCTGGATTGTCCTCAAACATTTCAGGCGGACAACCTCCGATAGGTGGACATGAAATATAACCACCAGAAGTGTCTTCAGCCTCCGCAATCATTCTTTCAACGCCAGCTTGGCCAAAGGTGTTATAGCCCCACCCATGAATTTCATTATCTTCAGTTAAGATAAGAATATGTCTATCACCTGCAGCTATATCAACGATATTCTCACTCTCAAGAATGTCAAGAATTCGCTGTGGCGGTGTTAAAACGTTATTGTTATTAACGCCCCAATAATAAATATCTCCTTCATCATCAAGTGCCACTGAAAAAGTAATTCCAGAAGCAATCTTAACAATATTTTTATTTTCGATTTCATTTGGATAGTCCAAATAACCAAAACCAGGACTAATATCGCGTAGAACTGGTTGGTCAAAATAAGGTTTATGTTCACTAAGTGAAGAACCAATAAAGACAAATAAGAAAATAGAAATGAATGCAACTAACCCTGTAATTGCGAGCTTGTTACGAAAGAAGTTCTTCGCAGTCGCTTGCATAGGTGTATCAAATTTCTCAAATTCTTCTTGTTTCTTTTGTCCGTTTCGTAAATCTTTTTCTTTGTTTTCTGACATGATACTACCCCCTTCTAATCTAATCGAATGCGTGGGTCAACCAAGGCATAGCCGACATCCATCACCATATTTGCTGATAATGCAATCAATGTATAGAACATATTCATAGCTAATACAACATCATAGTCTTTGTTAATAACACCAGTAATTAAGTAGTTGCCTATACCCTCAAATGAGAACATTCTCTCAGTAATGGCAGCCCCACCAAACATACCAGCAATACCCCAAGCTACAACTGTAACAACAGGAATTAAAGCATTTCTAAAGGCGTGTGAATAAACAACTTTTCTTTCGCTAACTCCTTTAGAGCGAGCGGTTCTTATATAATCTTGAGACAATGATTCAATCATTGCATTACGCACATAACGTGACGTTGAAGCAAATGAACCAATGGTCAAAGTAATTGTTGGTAAAACTAAAATTCTGGCCCATTCCAAGAAATAAGCAATGTCACCATTTTCACCCCTAAAGATTGATGTTGGAGGCATACTTGCTGATGGGAACCAGCCCAATTTTTGAGCAAAAACAAATATTAAAATCATAGCAATAAAGAAGGTCGGGAGTGAATACCCAATCATAGACATTACTTGCCAGAATCGATCATATAGTTTTCCTTGTCTTACTGCTGATTTTATACCTATTACAATCGATATTAAAAACGCTAAAATGGTTGATCCTATATTAAGAATCAAACTATTTCGTAATGGATTAGCAACCACATCCACAACTGGTCTTACATATTGTGTGGAATTACCAAAGTTTCCTTGTAATGTTCTTTGAGCCCATCTCACATACTGAACCGGAATTGGTTGATCATACCCCAATCTCGCGGCTGTTTCTGCGTAAACTCTATCAAAAATAACTGGGTCGTTATATGTCCCAGTTTCATCAATTGGCATGTGACGAAGTACTGGGTCTCCTGGCATTGCTTTAAGCATTCCAAATAATACAATCGAAATAATGAATACAACAGGAATTAAAGCAATTAATCGTTTAACTATATATTTTAACATACTGTTCCATATGTTCCTTATAGAACATATGACCCTCCTTTCAAACACTCATTATTACTCGATAAATTGGACAAGAATCAATTTACCCAGTAATATTGCTTGTTATATTATACAAAAATAAAACACAAAATCAAAGTGACTTTGATTAAAAGAAATAGAAAGGGAATAGGGTAGGACCTATTCCCCTGTAATACTAAGTTTTACTAACTAAGATTAACGTTCAATTGAAACATCATTGATGTCATATTGCCATGGCCAATCTGGAGTTGTATCTAAACCTTTAACCGCATAAGATGCGATATCGAAGTATTCGTTAGAATATAGAGGAATACCAGGTAGATTGTCATTAAACCATAATTGCCATTCTAACCATGCATCTAAGAACGCATCAGTATCTGCTGGATCTATTCTACGCATAGATGCTGTAATTTCGTCAACTACAGGATCATCTAATTGGTTAGTGTTAGTTGTAGTATTTAAAAGATCAGAGTGGAATCCATAGTTATATGGATCATAAGTAGGAGTGAATCCTGAACCAAGTGTAAATGCTTGGTAAGTTCTGTTCTCTGGTGCAGTTTGGAAACCATAGTAGAAGTCTTGTAGTAATGTGTCAAAGTCAATTAAATCTCCAACCCATCTTAGTCCAGCAAGACGTCCATTAGGAACCATTTCACCAACAACAACGTTAAGAACTGCTTCTGATGCACCACCGTGGAATACTTCTAGCGGAGTACCTTCAGCATTATGACGCCAGTAACTGTAGTCTTCACCATCAGTTTCAACTGCTTCAGCAGCTTTAACAGCGTCCCATGGAGTCGTTCCATCTGCTTCGAAAACATATGGAGACTCATCTAATAATTCGTTAGCACGGTCAACGTCTAATGTGTATGCAGTTCCTCTTTCTTCAATAAGATCTAGGAATTCATCACCTTTAGCGGCATAAGTCCATTGTGATAATCCATAATGTCCTTGTCCAACGATACCAAATCCACCAGAGACTCCATCAACTAATTTTTGACGGTCAATTAGGAATGCGATCGCTTGACGTACTTCTTTATGATTAACAGGTTCAGCATCTACTGTAAAGTCAAGAACACCATATCCATTACGAGGATAAGAATAAAGAATTGTCTTTCCTTCTTCTTCAGCTTCTAAAGCCTTGTTAATCTTTCCGATTTCAATTACGCCTGGAGCCAAGTCAGCTTCACCATTGATAACCATATCAACGTCAACTTCTTGGTTAACTCCTCTAACAGAAACTCTTTCAACTGAAGGAGTTCTTCCTTGGAAGTTTCCAACGTAGTTAGGGTTTCTTTCAACCAATGCATTTTGGTTTTCAAATAATACAAACTGGTAAGGTCCAGTCACGACATCTGGTGCAAATAAGTAAGTACTTGCGATGTCATAAGCTCCTGATTGTAGAAGTAATTTAGCAGCATCTACGTTTTCGCCAGCTTCAGCAGCAGCGATTTCGTCATTGATGACAGCGATTTGCTCTTCAAGAGCAGCAATTGCTTCTAAATCTGCAGAATCATCATATTCTGCATCTTCTTCAACTGCTTCTGCAATTTCTTCGTTAATCGCATCAATTTTTGCTTGAAGTTCAGCTATACGATTGTTTGCTCCTTCAACATAAGCAGCGATATCTTCATCTGATAATGTGTGATCAGCAGCAACTACTAATGATGATCCATCTTCACCAATGTCTAGCCCTGGAGCGAAACGGAACATTGGAGTTGGGGATGCAGATACATATAGAACTTCATAGAAGTATGGAAGTTCGTCTGCAGCGATTGTTAATTCGAATGTCATGTCGTCTACTAATCTAACACCTGGGAATGAATCAGATTCGCCAGCGTAGTATTCAGTTTTACCAACTAAACCTTGACCAGTTGTTGATGCCATTGTAGCACCAGCTCTTAGCCATTCAGGTGAAGCAGCAAATAATAGTCCAAATACATAGTCTTTAGCAGTAATTGCTTCGCCAGTGTTATATGTTAGACCTTCGTTGATAGTGAAAGCATAAGTTTTACTACCATCTTCGTTTTCTGTAACTACTTCTTCTGCAACAGCTGTTTCGTTAAGGACGAATTGTCCACCTTCATCTGTTACATAAGTTCCATAGTCATAGATTAGGTCACGAACCATCTTGTCATAAGATGAGTTTGTGAATCCTGCTAAGAAGTGTCCAGTTAAGTTAGCACCAACTACTACACGTAGTTCGTTACCAGCATCTGAACCAGGTGCTGGTTCTTCTTCTGGATCCTCAGGCTCTTCTTCGCCTGGATCTTCTTCGCCTGGTTCTTCTGTTGGAGGTTCTTCGGTAGGTTCATCAGTTGATGCACAGCCTACGACTAAGAATAAAGCCAACAAGAGAGCCAAGAGAGTTTTTAAATATTTCATATCTGTCCTCCTTGTATGAAAATACAGTTGTTCTGTATGGGTACATTATAATGATGCTTTTTTCAGATGTCAAATGAAAATGTAATATTTTCAAATGAATTTTTATGAAAATATTTTCACAAATTATTTATTTTCATTAAACAGTCTTGAATCCTGAAAGATTTTCAGCATCTCATTATCAAGAGTATGAATCTTCTGAGCCACCAGTTTCAGTCGCAACAATAAATCTTCACGATCACTGTTTTCCAATCGCTTATACCTTATATCATGCTCAAGGCTAGCCCAAAAATCCATCGCAATAGTTCTAAGTTGAACCTCAACTCGTACATATTTCTTACCAATCGTTAAGAAAACAGGAACCTCTAACACAATATGAACACTTCGGTATCCATTCTCTTTTGGTGATTTAATATAATCACTCAACCTTATTAAACGGATATCATCTTGTGACATTAACAATTCACTGACTAAATACACATCATCAACATAAGGACAAACAACTCTGACTCCTGCAATATCATCCAAATGCTCCATTGCGCTTGCCATTGATACTTCTAAGTTTCTTTGTTTAAGCTTAGCAACGATACTGTGAGGCTCTTTAATACGGGATTCAGTGTGATGAATTGGCTTATGGTCAAACCTTAATTGAAACTCACCTTCTAAATTTTTTAATTTTGTATTTATTTCTCTTAAAGCCGCTTCATAAAGTTGTTTAAACTCCATGAAACTTTTCATCTGTAAGGTCATAAAAGGATCTTCATAATTAAAAGCCATATTTTTTAAAATATCTAATGGCGAATTATTTACCATGCTTAAACTCCTATTCTATATGTGACATTAATTTTCTAAATAAATAACCCAGAACCCTTTCGATAATATCTCATCCTCATGTAAAGGACCAAAATATCGGGAGTCCTGTGAACGAGGACGATTATCTCCCATAACGAAATATTCATCTTTACCTAATTGTACCTTATTAATTGGGTATGTGAAAGGTAGTTTTGAACTCCGATCGACTTGTTTTCTATATTCTGTCTCTAAAAAGGGCTCGCTTACTGGTTTATTGTTTATATAAAGTTGATTATTCTTATATTCAAGTGTTTCATTAGGCAATCCAATAATCCGTTTAATAATGAGTTCTCCCTGTTGCTCAACAATAACAACATCAAAACGCTCGTATCCAAAATGCTTACCTGCTATAAAAGAGACTCCGACTTCATGATCCTTTAAATTAGGATACATTGAATCCCCCACAATTCGCACAGGCATAATAACCCACTCAAAAATAAAGATAATAAAAAGGGCTAACAGAACAAAATTTTTCGCAAGTTTGTATGAGAAAGATTTTCTTTGCACCGTTATGCCCCCTTCTATTCTACCCTTATTATAGTATACACCAAGAGTAGATTTATTTGAGTGACAGTTCTGTCATATTAGATTGTATGATCATCTTGTGAGCCATCTTTTTTGGGAAATAAATAGCCCATTTTTCGCTGCTCAAGCTGCGTCACATCTATGTTTCTTTTCTCTAAACGTCGATTGACCCACATTGTAAATAGCGCAAATAATACAGACGCCAGTGGAACCATAACAATCATTCCTACCACGCCCCAAAGACTTGCGCCAATTGTCACAGCCACTAATACCCAAATCGCAGGTAGACCTATTTGATTACCAACTACTCTAGGATAAATAATATTGCCATCAATTTGTTGAATGATTGTTGCCATCACCATAAAAAGTAAGGCTTGGCTGATTGATTGACTGGCAATTAATAAGGCAGCAACAACAGTCCCAATTAATGCCCCAAAATATGGAATAAGCGCCGCAAAACCTAGGAAGACCGAAATTACGATTCGATATGGGAATCCAAAAATTGTCATCGTGACAAAGAATAAACCACCATTGATAAAACCTTCTAAAACTTGACCCACTAAGAACTGACTAAAGACATGATTAGTAAAGGTCCAAAAGTCTAGTATATAATTTGCTTTATCAACTGGCATAATAGCAAATAATACTTTCTTAATTTGATGCTTCAAACTTTCTTTGGCTAATAATAAATAAATCGCAAAGACTACACCAACTACAACATTAAAGATTGTACCAATGGTTGAGTTTAATAGGCCAAAGATAAGCCCAACGATGCCAGACATCGAACCAGAAAAACCTTCCATGAATCGCTCTAACATATTATTAAAGCTCGCTTCAATACTACCCATTTGATCAGAAATTGCTGGGTAACGCTCAAGGAAGTCTATTACTTGCTCTGCTAAATTATTTAGAATATTAGGCAGTGTGCTTGCCAAATCACTTAATGCTCCAATAAAGGCTGGAACAACTAAAAATACAACAAACACGACTAAACCAATTACTATAACAAGTGCAAGGATAATTGAAATCATCCTTGCAACTTTTTCATTGATCGATGTCTTCTCTAATAAGAGATGTTCAATCTTTTTCATCGGGACATTAATTATAAAGGCAATGACGCCACCGATAATAAAAGGAATGAGCAAATTAAAAATAAATTCGAATGTCTGCGGAATTACATGTAAATTATTTAATAAAAAATTAAAAGCGATAACCCCACACAACAATAGTAAGAGGTTTCGCAATGTTTGCTTATCAAGCTTCACTTGGATTCTTGTTCGTCATGGAACCTTTTTGGTTCTGGTCCATCGTAATCATCCTGTACAGGATACTCTTTAAGTGTTTCTGTTTTTTCAGCTTGATTCATTTCAAATTCATCCACATCACCAACTTCATCAGTTTGTTCCCCGACTGAAGCCTCTATTTCATTGAGTGGATTTGGCAGTTCTCTTTTTTCTTTAAGTGTTTCTGGATTATTTCCAGGAAGTTTAATTTTTTCTGGCATATATCTTACCTCCTAAATCTATTATATGCTAAATAATCAGATTTAAGCAATTTAAACATTGACTTCACTGGTTTTTTTCTATAAACTAACAATGTATTGAAAACACCAAGATTTTAATCCACAAAATATGGTTGTGGAGTTTCTACCAGGTTGCCGTAAATAACCTGACAAACAAGGTTGAAACATAGTCGGTTTCTACCCGGCTTTTTTTATTTTCTTGGCACGACAATACGGGAAAAGGAGATAGAAAGAAATGGAACGATTTTTTAAGTTGAAAGAGAACAACACAAAAGTCTCTACCGAAGTCTTAGCCGGACTTACCACGTTTTTTACCATGGCATATATTTTGTTTGTTAACCCAAATACATTGGAACAAGCAGGAATCCCTTGGAACGCCGTCTTCTTGGCAACAATCTTTGCTTCAGCTGTAGGTACACTGGTTATGGGGTTATTTGCGAATGTCCCATATGCCTTAGCACCAGGAATGGGTTTAAACACATTCTTTACCTTCAGTGTTGTAATCGTTGCTGGATATCACTGGACTGAAGCATTAGCAATGGTCTTTATCTGTGGTGTTATTAACATCTTAATAACCGTCACACGGATTCGTAAACAAATTATTGCCTCAATTCCACCATCACTTCAAAATGCTATTGGTGGAGGAATCGGAATCTTCGTTGCTTATATCGGTCTTATTAATGCTGAACTAGTCTTACCAGCTGCTGCCGTACCAATGCTTAGTGATTTCTCAAGCATGGGTCCAATCTTAACTATGATTGGTTTAATTATTATTGTTGCCTTATTATTACTTAAAGTAAAAGGTGCAATTCTAATTGGTATCGTCGCAACAACTTTATTAGGAATCCCACTAGGGGTTGTTGACTTAAGTGCTGTTCAATTTACAACTGATTATTCAGTCGTATGGTCTGACTTTATGTCAGTCTTTGGCCAAGCCTTTAATGGATTGGGCTCATTATTTTCTGATCCGTCACGTTATCTACAAATCTTTATGATGATCTTTGCTTTCTCATTAGCAGATACCTTCGATACAATCGGTACCTTCATCGGAACTGGACGTCGTACAGGAATCTTCTCTGATGAAGACATTAAGAAACTTGAAACTTCAAAAGGATTTGACTCTAAAATGGATAAAGCACTCTTTGCGGATGCAATCGGAACTTCTGTAGGTGCTATCCTAGGAACATCAAACACAACGACTTATGTTGAATCAGCAGCCGGAATCGAAGCCGGTGGACGTACAGGCTTAACTGCTGTAACTGTTGCTGTTTGTTTCTTATTAAGTTCATTCTTAGCTCCAGTTGCGGGTCTTGTGCCAGGCGCAGCGACAGCTCCAGCTTTAATCATTGTTGGGGTTATGATGCTGGCTGCTTTCTCGGATGTTAACTGGACTGATTTAGAAGAAGCCATTCCTGCATTCTTTGCTGGAATCGTTATGGCTCTTGCTTATAGTATTTCAACAGGTATCGCATTAGGATTTATTTTCTACATTATTGTTAAAGTAGTTAAAGGTAAAACCAGCGAACTACACCCTATCTTATGGGTCTCAACTGCCTTATTTGTTCTAGACTTTGTTCTCAAAGCTTGGACGAATTGGGGAATGTAATTATTAGCTCTCACTTATGAGAGCTTTTTTAATGCTATAATTAAAGTATGAAAAAACTTAGATATGGCATTATCAGTGCCTCCAGTATTGTTTCCCGATTTATAAGCGCTGTTAAAGAAACAAACCATTCAGAAGTACTCGCAATTGCTTCATTAAGTAATAAAGCCGACAGCATTGCCCAGCAGTTTGGCATCTCTAAGGTGTATCATTCCTATATGGATCTCTATAATGATCCGGAAATCGATATTGTTTATATTGCCAATATCAATGAACTACACATCGATGAAATTAGAAATGGATTAAACCATGGCAAACATGTGCTGTGTGAAAAACCAATGGTTCTTCATCCCGATGAAGTGACTGAGGTATTTAATCTGGCCAAAGAAAAGAATCTTTTCTTAATGGAGGCTCAGAAAGCTCCCTTCTTACCTGTTTCACAGCATATTAAGAAAATCATTGATGAACAACAACTTGGCAAACTGCTCAAGGTATCAATTAATAATGGCTATGGTGGCCGTCATCCAGAGGGCCATTGGATGCATCAAGCACATCAAGGTGGAGTCTGGATTCCTTCGGCTAACTATGCCTTAGAATATCTACATGTCCTTCTTGATGATTCTCCTATTGAGGCTAATGCTTTACTTAGTACTTATTCCAAAGAAAAGACTATTGATGAAGCAATTGTTTCACTTCGTTATCCAAATGATATATTAGCTCAAGTATCAATAACAACAAGAGTCTTAACAGGTGATTTAACTCATTTCTATTTTGAGGATGGATGGGTTGAGGTTTACCAAAACTGGAAAGCACGATATTTTACAGTGCACCCTCATGAAGGCGATGTTCAGCGGTATGATTATCCAGTTGAGCATGAATTAGTGTATGAAGTTGAGCATGTTCATGACATGATTTCACAAAATAAAATCACTTCCGATGTTATAACACCTGAAGTGACCTATGACTGTGTTTCACTAGTTTATGAAATTTACCTACTGTCTCAAGAAGATTGATTTTCATTTATTCTAAACTTTAAAAGTTTTAGGACTAATTTTTTATCAAGGGGTTTATCCAAGGGAAGCTGGATGGCCCCTTTTGAGTATTTAATCCCTTTTTGATCAAGTTCCTCTTTCATATACTCAACACCACTTGGTCCTGGATAAAGCCCAATATGATTTTTCCCAACAGCAAAATGTATCAGATTTCCATTTAAAACAAAAGTAGGCATGCCCCATTTAATGTCTTGAGTTGTTTCTTTGGGGACATTACTTAAAATGAATTCATATACTTCAAACAGCTTATCTTGTTTGTTTTCATCGCACGCTTTTATATACTTTTCTATTTTAGTCATTTTCATCATCCTTTTCTTAAACTCATTATAAAGTTAAGACCGTATTTGATACAATAGAATTAATCATGAAAAAGGAGAAATTAATTATGGATAAGACACAAAGAATTATTGAATACATATTAAAACTAAACGATAACCCCGAAAACCCTTCAGAATTATTTCAGCAATATAAAGATGATTTGCTGAATGTTGAATCTCATGAAGCTTTTGATGTGTTTAGAGAAGTCCAAAAAGAACACTATTCTGAAGTTGAAATTATCAGCTTCTTAGATAAAATTGTTCATATATTCTACAATAATTTGAAAAAGAATCAACTTGATTTTGAAACAACACACCCTTTCATAAAAGAATTAGCTCAGGAGAATCGTGTCTTAGAACAAAAATTCAGTGACATGCGGCCACTGATGAGGCAACTTGAAACTCCAAGTATTAAGACTGAAATGATTAGTAAGCTTAAAGAATTAAAAGACTTTTTTCCTCATTATGAAAAGAAAGAAAATTTACTCTTCCCACTTCTTGAAAGTGTTCATGATCGTTATGAAGGGTCAGCCATTATGTGGGCCTTGCATAATCAAGTCAAAGAAGACATTGATCACTCTATAATGCTGTGTCAATCCGAAACAGCAAGCCATCAGGACATCATTGAACGTATCTCACAACTTTTCTTTAATATGTTAGGGTTAATTCAAAAAGAGGAATATATTCTATATCCAAACGCAATTGAACAACTTACAACACAGCAACTTGATACTTTATTAAAACAAAGCAAAGAGTATCCTGGTGTCTTTAAATTAAAAGATGCTCAAATCATTGATGATGAGCACCATGTCAGTTTCTCTGATGACTTAATTCATTTTCCAACCGGTGTTTTACGTTTAGATGAAGTCTTTATGATTTTCGACACTTTGGAACTTGATATGACATATGTCGATGAGCATAATAAAGTCAGATATTTCACCCGTCCTAAGGATCGTATTTTCCCACGCTCTAAGGCTGTTATTGGGCGTGATGTCAAAAACTGTCATCCTCCTCAGTCGGTCGATATTGTTATGGAAATTGTTGACAAGTTTAGAAACAATGAGGAAGATAAGGCATCCTTCTGGATTGATTTTAGAGGCCGCAAAGTTCTAATTGAGTACTTTGCTTTAAGAGATGCACAAAATAAATACAGAGGAGTTTTGGAAGTCTCCTCTGATATTACTGAAATTCAAAAAATTACTGGGCAACAACGTTTGGCTCAATATAAGTCGTCTAAATAATATCGCTCAATTGTGTAAATTTCATATTGTGGCTACTGGCTATTGGTTCATAGACTAAATGCCCACCATATGTATTTACACCATTATAAATTGCTTCATTTTCTTTAACAGAACGCATAATCCCTTTATTCGCAATCTCTAAAGCAAAAGGAAGTGTTGCGTAATTTAAAGCAAGGCTGGCTGAGCGAGGTACTGCTCCAGGCATATTGGCTACACAATAATGAACAACCCCTTCCTCTATATAGATTGGGTCATGATGCGTTGTTGGTCTAGTTGTTTCTGCACATCCACCTTGGTCAACTGAAACATCGACCATCACTGTACCTGGTTCCATCTTCTTTAAAATGTCTCGAGTAATTAAAACTGGGGCTGATGCACCAACCACTAAGGCTGAAAGAATCAGTAAGTCTGCTTTGATGGCTGTTTGTTCAATATTTTCTGGCGTCGCCATTAAGACCTGTAACCGTTCAGGATAATCTTGAGCAATCGATTGAAGTTGCTCAACATTATTCCCAATTACTGTTATATGAGCACCCATTCCATAAGCCATGTAAATAGCGTTTCGAGCTACATTCCCTGCTCCAACAATCATAACTTCGGCTGGATGACTGCCATCGACACCTGATAATAAAACACCCTTACCACCAAAGGTTCTTTCTAAATATTTTGCTCCTTGTTGAGTCGCTAATCTACCAGCAATAACACTCATCGGTTTTAATAAAGGAAGGCCTTGGCCAGGATATTGAACTGTCTCATATGCAATTGATGTCACTTTCTTATCAAGAAGTGCTTGAGTTAATTCTTTATCTGCCGCTAAATGTAAATAGGTAAACAACATCGCGCCTTCCTTAAGGTCTTTATATTCCGATTTAATCGGTTCCTTAACCTTAATCATTAAATCTGCTTGTTGCCATACCACTGACGCATTGTTTACAACAGATGCACCATAATCTTTATACATCTGGTCACTAAAGCCGCTTCCTAAACCGGCATCTTTTTCAATAAGTACTTCATGGCCATGTTCAATATACGTTTTAGCACTTTCTGGTGAGATACCTACTCGGTATTCATCATCTTTTATTTCTTTCACGCATCCTATAATCATTTAACTTTTCTCCTTTATTTGTTTATAATGTATGGTATTAGTAGAGGTATTCTATGGTAAAAATTAGAGATTACATCATCAAAGTTTTAAACGGAATGGCTTGGGGCCTTTTCGCTAGTTTATTAATCGGTTTAATTATACGACAAATCGGTGTCTTTAGTGGCGTTGAATCCATCATAATTTTCGGAACTTTTGCCCAAAGGCTAATGGGACCCGCGATTGCGGTTGGTGTTGGCTATGCATTAGGTGCATCTCCACTTGTCTTAGTGTCCTTAGTTTCGGTTGGAGCAATTGGTGCTGGAACCTTTGTTATGACTGGTGACACTGTTTCAGTCGTTACTGGTGAACCTGTTGGGGCGCTTATTGCGGCATGGGCTGCAGCTGAGGTCGGTAACCAGGTCAGCGGTAAAACCAAAGTTGATATTGTTTTAGTTCCTTTTGTGACAATTATCGCCGGTGGCTTTGTTGGGCTTGTTGTTAGTCCCTACATTGTTGCCTTTATGACTGCCTTAGGTGAAGTCATTAATAATGCGACACAGCTTCATCCATTTACAATGGGGATCGTTATCTCTGTGTTAATGGGAATGATTTTAACGCTCCCAATCAGTTCAGCAGCTCTTGCTATTTCACTAAATCTTTCTGGATTAGCAGCAGGTGCAGCGACGGTTGGATGTGCAGCCAATATGGTTGGTTTTGCGGTGGCTAGCTTTAAGGAAAATGGATGGGGCGGATTGATTGCACAAGGTTTAGGTACCTCAATGCTTCAAATATCCAATATCGTCAAGAAACCAATTATTTGGTTACCTGTGATTATCACATCAGCAATCCTTGGTCCTATATCTACAGTCGTTTTGAAAATGACTTCAAATGCCTTAGGGGCAGGTATGGGAACCAGTGGACTTGTTGGACAAGTCGCCATGATTGAGGTCATGGGGGCAACTCCTACGGTCTTTTTACAAATTGCTTTCATGCACTTTATATTGCCAGGAATTCTTGCTTCAGCAATTGCTTCTTCAATGAGAAAACTGGGATGGATTCATTCAGGTGATATGAAATTACCGAACCCCTCTAAAAAGTGACACACCTGACTCATATGATTTAATATTTGATTCTAGGGCAGATCCTGTATACTGCCCTTTTATTAAGTTTAAAAGTGTTTCATGTTGTAAGACTTTAGTTATTTCATTAAATGCACCAAGCATCACCATATTGGTTCTTAAATCTTGTTTTGTTTCTACTTTAAATAATCCACCATCTTGACTATCAAATAATTGATAATTGATAAAGATATTACCTGAATCAATAACATCTGGTTGAAACTTAACATAGGATGGTTCATTTAAGGCTAATAAATCAGTAGGATGATTAATAATAGGTGAAATTATCGGATCATCTGATATTACTACATGACAATTAGCTGTTCCGCCTCGCATTTCAGGACCATAGGAAGGAAGCCATGAACTATGCTTGTTTTCCTTCATCGCACCTTCAGCTAACAGTTTTCCAATAGACATAACACCTTGTCCACCAAAACCAGCAATTACTATTTCTCTAGTCGACATCTTTATAGACTCCTAATGGATACATTGGAACCATATTGTCTTTGACCCACTGTAACGATTCAATAGCTGTCATCCCCCAATTGGTTGGACATGTCGATAATACTTCAATCATCGTAAAGCCTTTTTGATCTATTTGATATTGGAAGGCTTTTTTAATTGCACGTTTGGCTTTAGCAATGGAAGGTGAATCAACAACAGTGACTCGTTCGATATACGCCACTTGATCCATTGTCGCAATCATTTCAGACATTTTGATTGGATATCCTTGGCGCCCATCAGGTGAGGTTGTAGTTACTTGCGACGGAAGTGAGGTTGGTGCCATTTGACCACCCGTCATTCCGTAAATAGCATTATTAACAAAAATGGTTGTAATGTTCTCATTTCTCATTGCGGCATGAATAATTTCAGCTGTTCCGATGGCTGCTAAATCTCCATCACCTTGATACGTAAAGACAATGCTTTCTGGTAAAGCACGCTTAATCCCAGTCGCCACTGCTGGAGCTCGGCCATGGGCTGCTTCTTGCATGTCACAGGCAAAATATTCATACGCAAATACTGAACAGCCAACCGGCGCAACGCCGATGGTGTCTCCTAATACACCTAGTTCAACAAGCACTTCAGCGACTAATTTGTGGATGATTCCGTGTGTGCATCCTGGACAATAATGGGTTGGGACATCGGTGAGTCCTTTAGATCTTGTGTAGACTAATGTTTCAGACATATTGATCCCCTTTCACTGTTTCAACAATTTCATCAGGCGTCATAATTACGCCTCCAACTTTGCCTAAGAATTTGATTGGTTTTTTGCCTTGAACACCTATTTTAACATCATCCAAAAGTTGACCTAAAGAGAGTTCAAGACAAACAACTTCTTTCACACTGTCTTGACTAATGACTTCTGTTAATGCGTCATAAGGAAATGGCCAAATACTGACTGGCCTAAAGAGGCCTGCTTTGATGCCTTCTTTTTCAAGTTGTTTAATTGCTGCTTGAGCAATCCTTGCGACTGTTCCATAGGCAACAAAGACAACTTCCGCATCTTCTGTATTGACGAGTTCATAGCGTTGAATATCTCTGGTAATTCGTTGATGTTTTTCTTCTAAGATTAAATTGTGTTTTTCACTTTCTTTGGCTTCAATAAACAGTGAGGTGACGATATTATGATCACGTTTATTTTTGGTGCCATTAGTAGCCCATTCTTTTTCAGGAATAGGTTTATCAGGAATCTCTGGCCAAGAAACAGGTTCCATCATTTGACCAATCATACCATCCGCTAAAACCATAACCGGAATTCGATACATATCTGCTAAATCAAAAGCTTCAATTGTCATATCGACTGCTTCCTGAATTGAGTTAGGAGCTAAGACGATTGTTCTATAGTCACCATTTCCGCCTCCTCTTGTGGCTTGGAAATAATCTGACTGGGCCGGTTGAATAGTGCCTAGTCCTGGCCCACCTCGCATAATACTGACAATGACACATGGTAATTGAGCAGCTGCGATATATGAAATTCCTTCTTGTTTTAAACTCATGCCTGGAGATGATGAAGAAGTCATGACTCTTGCTCCGGCTCCAGCGGCTCCGTAGACCATATTAATGGCTGCGATTTCTGACTCACTTTGAACAAATACACCGCCTCGTTTTGGTAAATGTTTAGCCATATACTCAGGTATTTCTGATTGCGGCGTTATTGGGTAGCCGAAATAACATTGAACCTTGGCTCTGATGGCTGCTTCGGCAATGGCTTCATTGCCTTTCCATAATTCTTTACTCATACTCTATTTATCCTTTTCACTGTAATAACTGAATCTGGGCAGATTCGTGCACATTGTCCACACGCAATACACCCTTCCATGTTGTTGATGGTGGCTGGGTTATAACCTTTATGGTTTGTTGTGGTTTTATCTAAGAAGATAATATTGGTTGGGCAAATATGAACACAGAGTCCACAGCCTTTACAATAATACTGATCAAATGTAGTGATTCCTTTCATTTATACCTCCCATGGTTTCTTTAAATAAATATTAATGTCAAATCTGTTTTCAATTTCTAAGTCGATATCCTTCTTTATAACATTGTAGATAAGCGGGTAATCCATCGACTTTGCTAACTGATATCCTTTTAGGATATCTTCTTTTGTTGTGTCTGCCATTAGATGCGTCGTATTCACTACACCTGTGACTTTTTGTTTAGATGAGTGCTCTAATCGATGAATTAAATCTAAAACCTTTTCTTTGGTGTTGGATTCTCTTCGATTAGCATTAACACAGACCCAAAAGTCAAAGTCATTCTCTTCAAGTTGATCTTTCAAGTAGCCAAGGATTCTAGCTCCTTCTTCATCGCCTCCTAGATCGAGTATTTTAAAACTTTCTTTATCATTGAACATTGAAAACACTTCCCCTGAGACAGCTGGCAAATCCATCTGTCCTTCAAATGAAGTGCTTATAACGTGGACATTGTTTTCTTTTAAAACACTCTGTGCTTCGACAGATCTAAAGTAGGGATTAATGATGTCTAAATCAGCTAGTTGAACTTTGTAACCTAAATAACTCAAATGAAGTGCTAAATTAATTGAGAATTCGGACTTACCTGAGCCATAGGTTCCAGATACCAGAATTGTTCTTTTCATAATTTAAATATACCATAATATTTTTCGTAAAGATAGTAAAAATGTAAGCGCTTTTAGGTTATAATAGAAAAGAGGAAACAGAAAGGAAAATCTAATGAATATTTTTGAATTAATGAGTGAGCATGATTATGAACAAGTTATTTATTTCTCAGACAATGAAACCGGCTTAAAGGGGATTACTGTGATTCATAACACAGTCCTTGGTCCTTCGTTAGGAGGAGCTCGTTTATGGAATTACGAAAGTGAAGAGGAAGCACTTCGTGATTGTCTAAGACTTGCCAGAGGGATGACTTATAAATCAGCATGCGCAGGATTAAACTTAGGCGGAGGCAAAACGGTATTAATTGGTGATGCTAATACAGTTAAAAGCGAGGCATACTTTAGAGCCTTTGGTCGCTATATCAACGGAATGGGAGGCCGCTATATTACTGCTGAAGATGTGAATACATCAACTAAGGACATGAATTACATCCATATGGAAACAAATCATGTAGTAGGACTTGAGGGTAAATCAGGAAACCCTTCTCCTTTTACTGCTTTAGGAGCCTTCTATGGAATTAAGGCGACATTAAAACACAAATTTGATAATGATGAAATTAGTGATTACTCATACGCTATTCAAGGCGTCGGCCAAACTGGTTTCAATTTAGTTAAATTATTAGTTGAGCATAAGGCACAAAAGATTCTGTACACCGATATCAATCAGAAGAATATTGAACAAGTAAAGGAAGCTTACCCTGAACTTGAATTTGTTGAGCCTGAGAAATTCTTTGGATCTGATGTTGATGTCCTGGTACCTTGTGCATTGGGTGGTGTCTTAAATGATGAATCAATTCCTCAAATAACTGCTAAATGTATTGCGGGAACATCTAATAATGTCTTATTGGATGAAAAGAAGCATGCTCAAATGTTGAGAGATAAAGACATCTTAATTGCACCTGACTTTGTTATTAATGCTGGCGGAGTTATTAATGTATATCATGAAATACAAGGCTATCGAAAAGATGCTGTTATTTCAGAGGTTAAATTAATTTATGATCGCTTGCTTGAAATCTATCAGATTGCCGATGAACAAGATATCACAACATTACAAGCAGCCAAAGTATTTGCTAAGAATCGTATTAATTCAATCAAAAATGTAAAAGTGAAATACAACGAACCACGATAAATAAGAAAAAAATCGAAGATGACTAAGATCTTCGATTTTCTTTATAATCAATAATTGAGGCGATTAAGCCATATAAGACACTGGCGATAGGCCAGACAATCCATGAAATATGCCAATCATTGGTTAGAAAACTCCATAATAAATAAATTATAACAGCTAATGACCAATAGACTTGGGTTACTATTTGTGATAGATCTTTTTTCTTGCTCTTTAATGAGAAATCATCTTTTTGTAGCAACATAGGTGCTGCGTGATTAATGCCGTTATTGTAAATTAAGTTAAAGACACCTGCAGCAACCATGATGATTGTTAGACCAAGGGCTACCGTTGATCTTGTTGCTATGGCGAAATCAAAATAATAAATTATAAAACCGTAGACAACCAATAGTGGAACATAGACCATTAGTAGTTTTATGTTCTTAAACAATATCAAGAATACTAGTAACAGAGCCATTGATAAATAAATGAATAGATTTGAGTCGATGACATCAGACATAATGAGAGGTATTGCGCTTAGAATAAATAGCACAACGCTTAATCCTAAACTACGCTGATAATTTGGTCTGTCCTGTTTTTCTAAATCTGTGATATATATTTTGGCTGAGTCTTCTAACTTAAATGGTTCTTCTCGGATATACTCAAATTCACTTACTCCTGTTGAAGCTGTGATAAATGTTAGAACTGCTAAACTGACAACTGTGATAATTGTGAATAAACCGATTCCTGAAGCAACATTTTCTGAAAGGGTTTCTGGTGAGTGTTCAGCAATTGCTATTGATACAAACAGTGACACTGTTGATAGAATAATAGCCAGAACGCCCCACGCAATCTTCGGGAAAAAGATTTGATACCTTTCGACGACAGTTTTTGATTCAGATAATGTGACTAAAGGAAGTCCTTCAACATTTTCAGAAATACCCAGTGATTCTGAGACCTCGTTCAGATTTCCAAATTCAGTGATGACTTGTCCAACTGCTTCATTTTCTGATAAACCTTCTGCTTTTAATTCATGATATTTATCTTCCATCATTGATAATAATTCTTCTTTTGCTTTTAATACTTTAGGGCTTGTGCCTAATCCGCTAAACATTGATTCTAAATAACTTCTAATTGATTCCATTATTTCCCCTCCGTGAGTATGAATTGTTCAACAACTTCTTTGGTAATTTCCCATTCAGATACTTTTTCTTGATACAAGTTTTTACCTGACTGGGTAATTTTGTAATACGTTCTTGCTTTTCCAGTCTCTTGTTTTGAACTGTAGGAAGATAGATAGCCATCAGCCTCAAGACGTTTCAGAGCAGAATACAAGGTCGTTTCTTTAATAATATACATTTCGTTTGCCAATGATCTAATTTGCTTTGAGATCTCATATCCGTATGAATCTTCATCATATAAGACTGATAAAATCATGATGTCAATAACGCCTCGGATAATATCACTGCTAATCATTTTCCACCTCCTATGCCTGACATACTATGTCTGACATAGTAAATGTAACATAGTATACTACGTCTGGTCAAGTATTACTATCTAAAAAGATTTAAAATTATTCCTAAAGCTGCTCCAATCGGTATTAAAACTATTAAATCCATGTCCTTAAAGGCCTTTAAACCAAAGCCTACAATAAATGCGATGGCTGCAACAAGACTAAAACTTCCCTCAGGAAAAATTGAGGATTGAAACATTGTTATAGCTGCAATCGCAATAAGGCCTATAATTCCTGGTCTAAGTCCCTTAAGTATTTTATTTATAAATGGTATCTCACGGTTACCAAAAATAAAGTATGAGAAAATCATCATGATAATAAATTGTGGGGTAATATTGCCTAAAGTTGCGACGATGGCACCAAGTAAGCCACCCACTTTTGTTCCAACAAAGGTTGCTGAGTTAATGGCGATGGGGCCTGGGGTCATTTGAGAAATGGATACAACATCTGTCATTTCTAAAATAGTTAGCCACCCTTCTTGTTCAACGACATATCTTTGAATCAATGGTAAAACAGCATAGCCACCACCAAAAGCAAACAATCCAATTTGGGTGAAGATTAAATACAGTTTAATTAAAACAGACATTATTTAACCTCCTTCTCATCGAATAGTGTAAACACAACTAATCCAATTAGTGCTAATGTAATGATGATAAGAACTGTGTGTATTTGAAAGAAATATGAGCTTGTAAATGCACCTATCATTAATAATGATGAAAATATCTTATGATCTTTGAGTGCTTGTTTTGCCATTTGAAATACAGTAATAAATAAAACAGCACTAATGACTCCAGCCATTCCTTCTAAGGCAGATTTAACCCAGAAGTTTGTTTTGAAGGCATCATAAAAAAAGAAAACGATTGTAATGATGACAAAGGATGGAAGGACTGAGGCCACTAGAGAAGTGATGGCTCCCTTAAAGCCTTTGACCCGATACCCTGTTAATAATGAGGTTGAGATGGCCATAGCTCCTGGTCCTGATTGAGCGAGTGTTACAATATTTAACATCTCTTCTTCATCTATTAATTTCTTTTTGTGTATAAACTCATCCCTAATAACGGGCACTATGGTATAGCCACCGCCAAAGGTAATTGCATTTATTTTTAAAAAAGTAAAGAATAGATCTGAATATGAAATTTCTTTTTTCATTTTATTTTCCTTTCATTATTCATTATGAACTTACTGTTCAAGGTTATCTTTTGTTTTAACGCGAAAAGTAAAATAAAGAAGATGAAATAGCCAAATAATGAAGAGCAACCATAGAACCCATTGAATATTCTTAGAGAAGAAAGCACCAATTGATAATGTCATCGTAATCACTATCATAATTTTAATTTTGGAGCCTTTGGTTAAACCTTCACCGTTTAAATAACTCTCTAGAGATTGTTTGTATAACGTTGTGCTCATAAACCAATTAACCATTTTATCTGAACTTTTTGAGTAAAGAATAAATGTTAATAATAAAAAAGGAAAGGATGGAAAAAGTGGTATGACAAAAGCGATGACTCCTATTGTTAAACTGATGGTTCCTAAAATTAAGTAGCTCATTTTTTTAAACATGCTTATAATATATCATAAATTGAAAAGTGCTAGATTAACCAGCACTTTTATATCTAAGCCATTATCTCTTCAAGCTCTTCTAATTCTTCAGAGGTTTTGGTCCATTCTTCAACCAAATGAGCTATTTGATTATGTGTGTCATCGATTTGTTTGTTTAATTCATCCATTTTCTCAAAATCATGATAATAGTCAGGTTCATATCTCAATTCACGAAGGTCTTCAAGGTCTTCTTCTGCTTGCGTTATATCTTCTAAAAGCTTCTCTGCTTGTTTGGATAATTTTCTTCTAATTTGAGACATCTCAAAATCAGATAGTTCATTATCACTTTTTGGTTTCGCTTTCTTAAAGAGAGACCTTTGTTTTTCTTCTAATACTTTAAGCACATCAAGTTCTTCAACTTGAACTTTCTTATCTTCAATTTTCATGATAGAGTTTGACAGCTTTTGAATAAAATACCGGTCATGGCTGACAAACATAATTGTTCCATCATAATTAAGAAGTGATGCCTCAAGCGCTTCTTTGCTTTCGATGTCTAGATGATTGGTGGGTTCATCTAAAATTAGGAAGTTTGCGCGTTTAAGCATAAGTTTACACAAGGCAAGTCTTACCTTTTCACCCCCGCTTAAGACAGCGACTGATTTAAAGACATCATCGCCTTTGAATAAAAAAGTTCCTAGGACTGTTCTAATTTCTGTTTTATTTAAGGATGGATACTCATCCCACAATTCCTCAAGCACTGTTTTGGTTTCGTCAAATTGATCTAAGTTTTGTTCAAAGTAGCCTATCTCAATTTGGTGCCCCAGCAACATCTCGCCACTTAGAAACGGCACCAACCCAACGATTGATTTAAGTAAGGTAGATTTGCCTGTTCCATTATCACCAATTATGGCCATTCTCATTTGACGTCTTAATTTGAGCGATATTTCGAATAAAACATCATCATAACCAACTTCACATTTCTCAAGTTGTAGGACTTGTTTACCACCTCTTACTTTGCTGGTGAAGTTAGCCTTAAAAGCAGCTTGTGTTTCGCTTGGCTTTTCGATTTTATCCATTCGATCTAAATACTTCTGTTTGCTTTTGGCGAAGGATGCTTTGGATGCTTTATATCTAAACTTTTCAATTTGAGCTTCTAGTCGATCAATCTCTTTTTGTTGGTATTGATACAGTTGTTCTTGTTTTGCTTCAAATTCTTTCTTTTGATTAATATAGGATGAGTAATTACCTTTGAATCGAGTTGCTTGTTTATTGTTAATCTCAACAACAGTGTCACATACTCTATCTAAAAATAATCGGTCGTGAGATGTTAATACAATCGCTGAATCCATTTGTTTTAGATAATTCTCAAGCCACTCTATTGTGCTGATATCTAAATGGTTAGTAGGTTCGTCTAAAAGTAGAACATCAGGCTTACTTAAAAACATTTTTATAAAACCAAGACGAGTCTTCTGGCCACCTGAGAAGGTATTTATTGTTTTAAATAAATCATCTTCCTCAAAACCAAATGAATAAAGCAAGCTTTTTTTCTCGGCTTCTACAGTATACCCATCCAGCATTTCGAACTGTTGTTGAAGATTTGCTAGTTTTGTCAATAATGCTTCAGTTGATTGAGTCTTTAGTTCTTGTGTAACTTCTTTTATTTGATTCTCGACATTTCTTACTTTTTTAAATACTTTTTCAAGTTCTTGGTTCAATGTAATTGATTCATCTTCAAAAGCCATTTGTTGTAAGTATCCAATGGTTAGGTTTTGTTTCTTATGATACTGACCACCATCGATTGATACCTGGTTGGCAATAATATTCATCAAAGTTGTTTTACCCGAGCCATTTCTTCCAACTAATGCTATTTTTTCTTTACCCTTAATTTCAAATTGGAGATTATCAAAAATATCTTGCACACCAAATGATTTTCTAATGGATGATAACTGTAAAATCATGGCTCAACCCCTATAAAGGCTAATATGCCATTAGCTGTGGCTTCTACCATCTGATCGTAGTTTTGTCTGTAAGTTTCTAAGAAATCCCAATTGCTTCCCATTAAAACATTTAATGAAACGGTATGGACTCCATATCTGTTGCCGATCGCAAAACCGTTGAGTCTTTGCGATAAATTTGAAAACTCTCCTGCAGAAAGTGCATAGCCGCCTGATTCACGGATTAAATTACTTGAGTCGAGGCCTTCCATTAGTTGGTTATAGAACACTCCGTGTTGATTTCCAATGCCTTCAAAGATTGGTAAATCAAAGGCATCAAATTGTCGAATGAGTTGTTCTTGGAAATTTAATGAAACACTTTGACTGCCATATGCTGAGGTTCCGCTTAAATTTCTATCTTCTACTGATTCATAATACAATTCAACCATTAATTTTGCTTTTGAATCCATCGCCGCAAAGACTCTGCCTGTATCGCCATAGGTGTTAACAACTAGATCTTTATCAGGTCTGGTTAATTTAACGACTAGGCCTTTGGCTTCAAGTTTTTGTTTAACATCTGTGGCGAATTTATATGTTTCATCTGAGCCTATAAAACCGTCTACTTCTAATCCCTTGTCAACTGGTCCGAAATCTTGAGAGTTGTAGGCTGGATCTAAAACAACATCGACAATCTCTGGATTTTTGGTAGTTTCTTTTACTTCTAGAAATAGTTCATAATCCCTTAAAAGCGGTCCTTGAGTATAGATGTCTGTGAATAGTCTATTATTGGCGATAAAGTGTACATCATGCCTTTTGCTGTCACGTGTAATGGTTGTAAAATGTTCATCTATGTTTGTAGGATAAACAAGTCGAAAGGCATTGAGGTTTTCTTGAATGATTACTTCATAAAAACCTACTGGCAAATCAGCTAAAGGAACATTAGTGTCTAGATTTTCATTCATCAAAAAAGAATGGATGGTGTCTGTGCACAAATCTCTAAATTGAATCGTTTTTCCAACAAATTCATCTTGAGTCCCTTGTTGGTACTTATTCTTGAAGACCGAAAAACTTTCTCCATAAAATAAATAATCTTGAAATGTCACTGTCTGTAAGACATCGCGACTTTGTATTTTCTCTTGTTGTTCTTGAGGAGTAAAGTCACAAATTGAATAAGACCTGTAAATTGCTTCTTGGGTTGGATCATGTTTGAAGAATAATTGGTAAATAACTACAACCAAAAGAGCGATTATCGATAAAAAAACAACAAGAAGAATTAACCTCTGCTTGTGTTTTTTGTTTTCTTTTTCTGGTGGTAAATATTGGGGTGAAATGGAAACCATCTCAACAACTCCTTTAAAAGTCTAAGTTACGCGGTGTTCTTGCGAATGGAATAACGTCTCTGATGTTTTGGATTGATGTAATATACATTAGAAGACGCTCAAATCCAACGCCAAAGCCACCATGTTTAGTGCCGCCGAAGCGACGTAGGTCTAAATACCATTCTAAACCAGTTTCTTCGATATTCATTTCTTGCATGCGACGTACTAAATAATCAAGTCGTTCTTCACGTTGTGAGCCTCCTACAAGTTCACCAACATGTGGGACTAATAGATCACAGGCTGCGACTGTTTTTTCATCGTCATTTAATCTCATATAGAAAGCCTTAATGTCTTTTGGATAATCTTTTACAAAGACAGGGCCGTTTGCTATTTCTTCTGATAAATAACGTTCATGTTCGGTTTGAATATCGATTCCCCATGAAACTGGATAATCAAATTCTTTATTTGACTTTAATAAATAATCAATTGCTTCTGTATAAGTCATTCGCTTGAACTCAGATTTCAACAAAGTGTTTAATCGCTCAAGAAGTGTGTTGTCAATTCGCTCGTTAAAGAATTTCATTTCTTCTGGTGCGTTTTGTAAGACATAATCAATGCAATATTTTATTAAATCTTCAATTAAGTTCATGACATCTTCTAAATCAGCAAAGGCGATTTCAGGCTCAATCATCCAAAACTCACTCGCATGTCTAGTAGTGTTGGAATTTTCGGCTCTGAAAGTTGGGCCAAATGTATAGACATCTCTAAAGGCCATCGCAAATGCTTCAGCTTGAAGCTGGCCTGACACTGTTAGTGATGCATGTTTTCCAAAGAAATCTTTTTCGTATTTATCGTCTTTTCTTGTGGTTACAGTGAAGACCTCACCGGCTCCTTCAGCATCGTTGCTGGTAATTATTGGTGAGTGGACATAAACAAAGCCTTGATTTTGGAAAAACTCATGTATCGCCATTGATAGGACTGAGCGGACTCTAAACATCGCATTAAAGGTGTTAGTGCGTGGTCTTAAGTGAGCAATTTCTCTTAAATACTCAAATCCATGGCGCTTCTTTTGTAAGGGATAGCTTGCGTCACTTGAGCCTTCCAACACAACTTCATTTACGAGAATTTCAAATGGTTGCTTTGAATCAGGGGTCAGTTTGAATTGACCTGCTACGGTGATAGCTGTTCCTACTAAATACTTAGCAACCTCGTCAAAATTTGTCAAATTAGAATCATAGACACATTGTATATTTTTAAAATATGTACCGTCGTTTAATTCAATAAAACCAATGTTTTTGGAATGACGGTTCGTTCTTATCCAACCTTGTACTTCTATATAATCAAGCGAATCTAGCTCGATTTTTTGAGGTGATTGAATTAATTCATATAATTCTCTAACACTGACAAAATGACTCATTTATAATTTCTCCTAATCTAAATTGTTTGATTGAAATACTAATTCTTGGATAGCTGATACGATATCCACTTGTTTGATTATAACACCTTTTGGTGCTAATACATGTTCATGAGAAAAGTCAACAAATCCTTTAATACCAGCTTCAACTAAGCGATCAACGATATCTTGAACATTTTCAGGCACAGTGATAATTGCGACTCGGCAATGTTTAGGCATTTTTTCTTCTAATTCATCGATATGATAAATCGGAATGTCGTTAATAATACCTACCTTGCTTGGATCAGAATCAAATCCACAAACGATTTCGCCTACGACTTGTCCCCATCTGTTGTAGTTAAGTAATGCTTTTCCTAAGTTACCGACGCCGACCATAATAATTTCTTCTTCATAATGTGTTCCTAAAAGATCGTCAAAGATATTTACGATGTGGTCTACATCATATCCATATCCCTGTTTCCCTAAGGATCCGATGAAGCTAAAATCTCTTCTGATGGTTGTGGCTTGAATATCACAATACTCGGCAAGTTCTTTGGATAAAATTCTGGTTACTCCGTTGGATTGTAGTTTACGTAAAGCTTTTAGATAAATTGGATATCTTTTCATTGTAGCTTTAGGTACACTTATTTTTTGACTTGTTTGTTTCATTTGATTACCTCACATTTTCTAGTTAAGTATATCACAAGGAAAGCAGTTTGTGTGAAAATATGCTACATTAATTCACTAGTTGATGATGCACCTAATTCTAAAGAACTAAATCTCCCATATCTATAATTCATTGCGGCAGCAACTCCAATCATAGCAGCGTTGTCTGTGCAGCACCATAGTGGTGGTATTGTTAATTTAATTGAATCAAATTCTTGGACTAAACTTGTTATAAGTTCACGTAACCTTGAATTTGCGGCAACCCCACCCGCTAACAGGACATGTTTGGGATTTTTGTCTTGAATGACTTCTTTTGTTTTGTCTAATAATTGTTCAAGCGCTCTTTCTTGAAATGCGACAGCAACATCCTCAACGATTATCTCCCGACCTGCTTTTTGTTCTCTTTCAACTAATTGAATAATTGATGATTTTATACCTGAGAATGAAAACTCATCATCATTAGCTGGTTTGATTTTTGAGAGTTGATAATGTGCTTTCCCTTGTTTGGCAAGCTTATCAATAATAGGGCCACCTGGATAGCCTATCCCTAAGACTCGAGCAACTTTATCATATGCTTCACCAACTGCATCGTCAGCTGTTTGTGCGATGACTTCAAATTGATGTTCTTTTTCCATCCACACAAGTTCACTGTGTCCGCCACTAACAACTAAGGCTAGTGCTGGATACTGGATTTCTTCAACTAATCGATTGGCATAAATATGTCCCATAATGTGGTGCACACCAATTAATGGTTTGTTGTATAACCAAGCCAATGTTTTTGCTGCTTGTAAACCTACATGAAGCGATCCAATTAAGCCTGGTCCATATGTAACACCTATGGCTGTTAAGTCATGTGGCTCTACATTTGCTTCTTTAAGTGCTTGTTTTAAGATGTATGTAATTTTCTCAACATGAATTCTGCTGGCAACTTCTGGTAATACGCCACCAAATTCTTGGTGCTCTTTGATTTGCGAATAAAGAACATTTGAAAGAACTTCCGTTTCATTTTTAATTACTGCAACTGCTGTTTCATCACAACTTGTCTCTATTGCTAGTATTAAACTTTCTTTCATACTGTCAGCTCCATTCTAAAATCATTTCATCGCCATCTTGGTCTCCGTAATAACCAATTCGTCTTCTGGTTTTTTTGAATCCAAGAGAGGTGTATAGGTGATATGCTGGATAGTTGGTTGTTGCTACTTCTAAAATCATTCTTTTACAACCCTGTGTTTTAGCTATTTCAATTAATTGTCTAAGTAAGATTTTTCCTAGTCCTTGATTTTGGTAGGACTCTTTTATCCCTATTGTCATTAAATGGGCATCTTCCTCAATGCACTGAATGCCTGCGTAGCCGATTAATTCATCGTTGTTGGTGAACTTATAATAATGGGCTAATGGATTTATTTCAATTTCAAATTCATATTCTTCTTGTGTAAAAGGTTGGTTGAATAATACTGGCTCAAGCTGCATGATATCAGGAATATCTTGTGTTGTGCATGGGCTAAATTCAATTGCCATAGTCACTGTTATCCTTTAAATATAGAGGTACTAGTGCATCTACATCGTTGACTTTCTTCCATAAATGCTTGTTTGCCAGAATATTGTCGATGATACTAAATTGAGACGATTCTTTATCAATTAGATGTGCATCACCAAAAATTTCTGCTTCTTCTATATTAATGTCTTTGATTTCAATCACTTGAGGATTTAGGGTTACTACTTCGTTTTCGATTTGAGCGATATAGGCTCTTTTGCTTCTAGCGTCCATAATCGCAAAACCTTTTTTGATTGATGGGTGTATATACGCAAATAGTGTGTTTATTGTGTATAGTTCGCAGTTAATCATTGAGCAGATGACTTTTGCGATGGTCATTGCTATTCTTAATCCGGTAAAACTTCCAGGCCCTTCTGTGATTATTACGCGTTTTATGGTTTGTGGGTCTATGTTGTTTTTCTTGAATATTTCATCTAGCTTGGGCATGGTTAACTCAGATTGTTTTCTGTTTGCTTCAATCTCAATTTTGTCTATTAAGATAGAGTCTTTTGTTATTCCTATGTTTAATCCGATATAAGATGTATCTAAGATGAGTTCTATCATTGGATTGCCTCCAGTAACTGGGTGTCTTTAAAATCAAATATGATTTCTCTGGTGTTTTCATCTATTGTATTTATGGTGATTTTGTTGAAGTATAAATCAGATTCATAATAATATTCTGGCCACTCAATAACCTTTACGACTTCATCATGTGGGTAGTCTTCAAAGCCTAGATCTTGTTTTAATCCTTCTAATCGATAGGCATCAATATGAATCAGTGGGATTCTTCCTTCGTACTCTTTCATTATAACAAAGGTTGGACTGTTTACTTTCTGTGTAACATCAAGTCCTAAGGCAAGTCCTTGAACAAAGGTTGTTTTGCCTGCACCTAGATTGCCAAAAAGAAGGATCGTTGTTCCTTTTGTTAATGATAATCCTAGTTTTTTGGCTAGTGCTTGTGTTTCTTCTTTTGATTTCGTTATAATTTTCATATGTGTGTACTTTTCTAATAAAAAAGAGACTCAACGAGGAGTCCCTTTTATCACCTGGCAACTTGCTATCTTGACTCAACGAGCTATTTTCACCGTAAAAGTGCTTAACGACTGTGTTCGAGATGGGAACAGGTGTGACC
>LSQX01376241.1_pt2 | contig 29065 bp, 25 predicted proteins | sample 654561 | NCBI WGS metagenome assembly LSQX01 (sample SAMN04489861, study PRJNA283612) | anaerobic digester metagenome | isolation source: 4 biogas reactors fed with cattle manure at either 37C or 55C with and... | place: Denmark: Kongens Lyngby | collected 2014 | reverse complement strand
CTCACCTCGCATGTCTGGCGGCAGGATCACAACGGCTTCAGCCACCAGGACCCGGGCTTCCTCGACCTGGTAGTCAACAAGAAATCAGACATCATCCGCGTCTATCTGCCGCCGGATGCGAACACCCTGCTCTCCGTCGCCGACCACTGCCTGCGCAGCCGCGACTACATCAACGTGATCGTGGCAGGCAAACAGAATAACCCGCAGTGGCTTGACATGGATATGGCGGTCAAGCACTGCAGCGCGGGCCTCGGCATCTGGGACTGGGCGAGCAACGATCAGGACGGGGAGACGGACGTGGTGATGGCCTGCTGCGGGGATGTGCCGACCATCGAGACACTCGCGGCGGTGGACCTGATCCGCCAGTTCATGCCCGACCTCAAAGTGCGCGTCGTCAATGTCGTCAACCTCATGACGATGCAGCCGCCCGAGGAGCACCCGCACGGCCTGTCGGACCGCGAGTTCGACACGATCTTCACCGCCGACAAGCCGATCATCTTCAACTTCCACGGCTACCCGTGGCTGCTGCACCGGCTGACGTATCGCCGCACAAACCACAGCAACCTGCACGTCCGCGGCTTCAAGGAGGAGGGCACCACGACCACGCCCTTCGACATGGCGGTGCGCAACGACATAGACCGCTTCCACCTGGTGATGGACGTGATAGATCGTGTGCCGGGGCTCGGGCAGCGGGCGGCGCATATCCGGCAGGAGATGCGCGACCGGATCATTGACCACCAGGAATACGTCGCCCACTACGGCGAGGACATGCCCGAGATTCGTGACTGGAAGTGGCCGGGCGAGTAGAAGCTACTCGCCCATCGCCTTCACGATTACGCGCTTGCGGCGCATGCCGTCGAACTCGGCGTAGTAGATCTGCTGCCACGTGCCGAGGTCGAGAGCGCCGTCAGTGATCGGGACGATCACCTCGTGGTGGATGAGCAGGCTTTTGAGGTGCGCGTCACCGTTGGTCTCGCCGGTGCGATGGTGGTGGTAGTCAGCGCGGAAAGGCGCGATCCTCTCCGCCCACTCGTCAATGTCCTGGATGATGCCCGACTCGGCGTCGTTGACGTAGACGCCGGCGGTGATGTGCATCGCCGAGACCAGCACCATCCCCTCGCGGATGCCGCTGTCGGCGACGATGCGCGCCACATCATCCGTGATGTTGATGTAGGCCCGCTGGGTCTGCGTCTCGAACCACAGATACTCTGTCGCAAACTTCATGACGCCTCACCTCTGAACAAAAAGCCCCCGGGAAAACCGGGGGCTCTTGATGACTCCATAGCCCGACCTCGCTACTCGTGGGTCCAGATGTGGATCCGCACGCACTCGAGGTTGTGGAATGTGAACTCGATGTTGTTGTTCTCGGTGTAGCGCAGGATTGCGTCGCGCGAGAACTCGCGCACCGTGCCGCCGAAGGTGACCGAGATCGGCCCGCCGCCCACTCCGACCGCACCGGGGCCGGTGGAGTAGTAGGTCAGCGTCTCATCGGGCCAGCCGTAGCGGTAGATGACACGCTTGTAGTTGTCGCCAAGCTTCACATACTGGTGTGGCTGCCACATGCTCGTCCGGGCGAAGTTGCACTCCTCACCGGCGACGGCGATCGACTCAATGTAGCCATCGCGGTCAAGCACAAAGCCCAGCACCACCGGACCGACGCGGTAGAGCCACTGAATCTGGTTGGCTTCGAGATCAACCCAGACGGGAAGCGCCCAGAGCGGGTAGGGGTTCTGCTGTACGCCGCCTGTGGTGGCGGCTGCGCCCACGCCCTCTGCACCTTCGGCGCCGGGCATTGCACCCTCTTCACCCTCAGGGAACGCGCCGGGGCCCTCAGCCGCTGCTGGCGGCATGCCCGGCTCACCCATCGGCATGGCGCCTTCCATTCCCATCTCCATGCCCATGCCTTCCATGCCGATCCCGGCGCCTGCGCCTCCGGAGGCGAACGCCTCACCCTGTCCGGTGGCGATGCCCATCGGCTCGCCGTAGATGTCCAGCAGGTTCACTGCGTGCTGCCCCAGCCGCATCCCGGCAAGCTGCACCTCCCGCGCCTCGGCCACACCCGCGACCAGCAGGCCGCACAGCAGGGAGACAGTAATTGCCACGACAGTGCGGTGACTGCAATTGACCTGCATCTCGCACCTCACCTCTCGACGATCTGTGGCCACACAGAATGAGCCTGTGCGGCAGTATAGCGTACGGCAGCAACGAAAGCAACAAAAGCTCTCAGCAACGACAGCAACGACGGACGGCAACGGCAGCAACGACGGACGGCGCAGACGGCGGAGACAAAGTTCGGCTGTCATGTGGCACGGGCGCCCTCGCCCGTGCGCCGTTTTCGTCATCTCACCGGCGAAGAACGCTACCCTGCAGCGTCCTTCTCTACCTCGCCCTTGATCGCCGCGAGCATGTTATCGCAGTTGTCCTGCACCTTGCGGTGCAGAATCTTCTTGATCAGCGGACCGATCAGCGGTATCGCATATTCGTAGTCCACGACCAGTTTCGCCAGCGTCCCGCCATCTTCCTCTTCAAAGGTCCAGACGCCGCTGTAGGCGGTGAAGTCCCCCTCCAGCATCTGGAAGTCGCAGCGGTGCTCGTCGCGGTTCCAGAAATCCTCCTCCGTCCACTTGAGCGTGCGGTTGAACTCCTCGATCAGCGCAACCCAGCGGCTCACCTGCCGCTGCGGCGTCTGTTCGAGGATTTCCACCTCCACCACATCATCCATGAACTCCGGGAATCGCTCAATATCCCGCGCGACTTCATACACCTCATCCACCGGCGCTGCTATCAGAAGTTTGCTCTCAACTATTGCCATGATATTTGGCTACTTCCTCCTGTCGCATCCATTCGCGAAAACTGCGGCGCTCAAAGCGCCGGTACTGCTCCATGATCCGCGGGCCATCCGGCTCAAGCACATCCATCCGCCCTCGCGGGCACGGAAGCCATTCCACGACGCCGAAGAGCCTGCAGATCAGCGGCCGCACCGGGTAGATCAGGCACTTCGGGCCATCCGGGTCGGCGAACTCGCAGCGCGCCGCCATCTGACGCGCATCGCGAATCGTCGGTGTGAAGATCGGCCCGCCCAGGTATTCGCGGATCGCCTCATACTCGCTGCGCACGATGCGTAACTCAGCAATGCACCGCCCGGCGCAGTCGTAGCAGCCAGTGCAGCCGAGCACCGGCAGTGACGAGTATACCCGCCGCAGGAACTCTCTCTCGCCTTCCATCACTGCTCCCGCGGCTCACTCTCGCCCAATATACCCCGCACGCGCCGCTCCATCTGCGCGCGCGGGAGGCGGACGATATGCCCGCAGCCGCGACAGCGCAGCTTCACGTCCATCCCGAGGCGCATGATCTCCCACTCGTTCGCACCACAGGGGTGAGGCTTCTTCAGACGCACGATAAGTCCTTCGCGCAGCTTCAGCGAATCGCTCATTGGCCGCTTCCCGCGCGAGGCTCCCGCTCCGGCGGACCACTGCGGATCGGCAGGTGCAGCCGGAAGGTTGAACCCTCGCCCCAGGTGCTCTCTACTGTGACATTACCCCCATGCGCCTGCATGATATGCATGCAGATGTAGAGGCCCACGCCGGTGCCGCTCACCTGACCGTGACTCCGGTCGTGTACCCGCTGGAAACTGCGGAAGAGGCGCGGCAGGTCCTCCTCACGGATCCCGATGCCCTCGTCCGCCACCGCGATGATAATCTCGTCCCCCTCGCGGTAGAGGTTCACGTCAACTCTGCCGCCATCGGGCGAATACTTCACCGCGTTCTCCACGAGGTTGATGATGACCGCCTCAAGCTTGTTCCGGTCGGCCCACAGCGGCGGGGCGCTCTCATCCACAGCCACGCCGACCACATGATCTTCGTCCATTCTTCTGCAGAGGCTGATGGCCCCGGCTATCAAGTTCTCCGGTTCGGCTATCTCCGTCCACTGCAGCGCAAGCTCCTGCCCCGCCTCGATCCGCGAGAGGTCGAGGAAGTCCTGCACGAGGTACTGCATGCGCCGACTCTGCTTCGTCGCGACCTCCAGCAGCTTGCCGCTTCGTTCATCGTCCGGGGCAAGGCGGTCGTGCAGCACTCGGCAGGCCGCCTGCAGCGAGGCAATCGGGTTGTTAAGCTCGTGCGAAACGAAGGATATCAGGTCGGTCTTCATCCTGTCGAGTTGCTTGAGGTGCGAGATGTCGGTGAAGACCGCGCACTTGCCGATGGTCCTGGCGTTTGGCTGATCCACCAGCGCGATGTGCGCGCGGAGCACCCGCCCCCCGCTGTCATCAAGCGTGATCTCGGTCTCGTAGGAGCCGCCGTGCGGCGACAGCGGCATGGAGAAGAGGTCAATAATCTCGGGCTGGTCGAACAGCGTCACCACCGGTTGCCCGGTAGCTTTGCGGTCCCGGATGCCGAACATGCGCTCAGCGGCATTATTGAAGATCACCACGAGGTCCGCGGCGTCGGTGGCCACCACCGCGTCCGCCATCTCGTCCACCAGCGTGGCAATGCGCGCCATCTCGAACTGCAGCCGCTCATTCGCGCGCCGAAGCTCATCATTCGCAAGATCCACCCGCTCTGAGAGCACACCGTAAAGCCGCGCATTCTCAAGGAAGAGAGCAGACTGGTTTGCTATCACCTGCATCAGTTGCACGTCGTACTCAGTAAAGGGCCCGCCGATCTTGTTGATTACCTCGATCGCCCCCACTACTTTGTTGCGCAGCATCATCGGCACACAGAGGATGGAGCGCGTTTCGTAGTCAATGGCGTAGGCCACATCCGGGCTCCAGCGGCGATCCTGCCGGACGTCCTGGGCGATGATCGGCTCACCCGTAGCGGCGGCGGTCCCGGCGATCCCCTCGCCCACCCGCACGCTGATGTCCTTGAGCATCTCCGCCTTGTCTCCGAGGGCCACCTCAAACCGCAGGTGCCGCCCATCCGGGTCCATCGTCAGGATGGACGACGCCTCCGCGTTGATCTCGCTCTCGGCCCAGCGCAGGATCTCCACGAGCAACTGCTCGCGGTCAAGAGTGGAGTTGACGAGCCTCCCGATGCCGGCGATGGTCTGCAGGCGCGACTGCAGCCTCGCCTCCGCCTCCGCCCGCTGGCGATCGGAGGCCGCCGCGGAGTTCGCTGCAAGCAGCGCCCCCGTGAGACCCACCGACAGCAGCGGTGGCGCCAGTGGCAGGTAGACGCCGACCATGAAGAGCGCCAGCCCCACTACGGCAATCAGCAGCAGCAGCGTCAGCGTCGCCAGCAGTCCATGCAGGGGACTGCTGCCGGCCACTACCCGGCCGACGAGGACGGTGAATGCGAGCGTCAGGAGCATGGTGATGGACCACGGTGGCCGCCGGAAGAGATTGTTCCCTGCAAGGTTCTCAGTTACCGTGGCCGCAACTTCGACGCCGGGCATCTGCGGTGCCGTGGGAGCGCCAAGCAGCGGAGTTACTCCCGCCAGATCGGTCCCGATGACGATGATCCTGCCGCTCACCGCCTGCTGAAGGGCCTCCGGCGGCATCTCCAGTGCGGCGGCACATGACAGGCGTGGGAACTCCCTGTAGCCGCCGACATAGTTGATGTAGATCTCGAAGTTCTCGTTGGTGAGGAACTCACGATCCCCCACCTGCACCCGACCGGGAGATGCGGTGGCACTGCCGGGGGGCTCACCATCGAACACGCGCACCAGCTCCAGCCAGAAGCTGGGATAGCGTGTGCCCGCCCACGACACCGCCAGCGGCGCCTCGCGCACCACTCCGTCAAGATCAGGATAGATGTTCGTTGCGCCGATGCCCGCGGCCGCCTTCGCGATCTCCGCACCGGGAAGCGCAATTGCCCCGGGGAGGAGACTGCTCGGGCGCCGGATCTCCCCCTTTCCGAGAGCGTAGGGCGCGAGTTGCTCAATGCCGCCGCCACCGGTGGAGGGCCGCTCGCGTATGATCATCGGCAGCACTACTCGCCCGTGTGCGCGGATCGCGGCTGCAAGTTCCCGGTGTTCCTCCGCGGAGCCGGTTGGCAGGAGGTCTCCCGCGAGTATCGGCAGATCGAGGCCGATGACGGCCGCTCCCGCGCGATCGAGCGCGCGGATCAGTTCGGCCATGCTCACCCGCGACCATGGTAGCGCCGGTTCATCAGCAGCAGCAGATGCCTCCTCCACCGTCAGCAGCAGCACCTGAGGCGCGGGAGGCCGTGAGCCACGGAGGCTGTAGCGCGCACCGACCAGCACATGTTCGACGCCCTGGAGGCGCCCCAGGGCGTCGAGCAGTCCGATGGCCGCAAAGATCACCAGTGCGGCTATGATCCCGGACCGCCATCGCCGGTTGTGTCGCATGGACGCGAGCATGGTGTTCCCGCCGATCCGCCATCGCAGGCAGACGCCACAAGGGTATTCGCCATCTGCGCGGGATGCCCTTCGGCGGAGGCATGCAGGTTCATCGGCCTGAAGGGTGGAATGAGCGCGGAGGCGATACTGGTGCTTCCCGGGAGGTCGCGAGTGTCCGACGCTGCAGATACCGGTGCGCTTGAGCAGAGAGCTGGACATAATCAGAGCACAGCAGAGGCCTCCGGCGGGATAACGGGGCGGGCGATCACCGTCGGCCTGATCATGGTCGTGGCTTTCACCGTGATCGGCTGCTTCGGCGTCTTCCTGCGCTATGAGCTGATCGGCACCGGCTATCTGCCGCGCGGCGCGATCTTCATCCTGCTGGCGCTCATTGGCGCAAATGCCGCCATGAGGCTTGCCGGCCGCCTGACCGGGCGATGGCGGCTCACCTCGCGCGAGTTGCTCGTGGTCTTCCTGATGCTGATGGTGGTCGGCGCCATCGCAGGGCAGGAGTTCACGCAGCACTTCTACCTCTACCTGCTCGGGGTCGTCTACTACGCCACCCCTGACATCGCGCCGCCGGAGCTATACCTCGACAGCCTCAACCCGCTGCTGCTGCCGGGGACGTCGCCTCAGGATGGGCCGATACGCTGGGCCTGGGAAGGACTGCCTGCGGGGATGGGCGTCCCGTGGCGGGCGTGGCTCATGCCGCTGGCGGTCTGGACGCCCTTCTTCTTCGCCGTCTACTGGCTCGTCATCTGCTTCATGGCGGTGCTTGCCTACCGGTGGGAGCGCGAGGAGCGACTACTCTACCCACTCGTAGAAGTGCCGATGGAGACCGCCAGCGACGAGCCCTCCAGCGCCTCACAGCTTATGCGCAACCCGCTGATGTGGTGGGCCTTCGCCTTCGCCTGCGTCCTCTACAGCATCAAAGGCATCCACGCCTACTGGCCGGTGCTGCCGGACATTGACCTTCAGCGCGAGACCCAGACGGTGCTGGGCGGCCCCTGGTCGGCCTTCAACCGCATTCCAACGCACTTCTACCCGGAGATGGTCGGCGTCACCTACCTGCTCACCTCCGAGGTCGGCTTCTCGCTGTGGTTCTTCTACTGGTTCCAGAAGGTCGAGCAGTTCGCGCGTATCGCGGTCGGCATAGACGTCGGTCACTACCAGTTCTTCGAGTTCCAGACCATGGGCGGCTATCTGGTGCTGGCGGCGGCACTGCTATGGTCGGCGCGGGGGCATCTGAAGCGAGCAGTGGCGGTCGCTGTGGGGGCTTTCAAGCGAGACCCGGATGCGCCGGACGCTGGTGAGCCGTACCGGCTGGCCGTGATCGGCGCCATCGGCTCGATCGCGTTCATCGTCTGGTGGGGCTCATGGGCGGGACTCAATGCGGCCTGGGGACTTGTTCAGTACCTGCTCTTCCCGCTGGTGAGCCTCGTTGTCGCGAGAGTGGTGGCCGAGGCGGGCATGTTCATCTACTCCAGCCCGTTCCGGCTCAACGAGGCGATCTTCCAGGTTGCGGGCACCGAGCGCATCGGCCAGCAGAACGTCACGCTGATGACGATGATGAGTTGGACGCAGATCCGCTCCACCGCGACGATGAACATGGCTGCCGTGGCGCAGGCGCTCAAGATCGGCTCGGAGACACGTGCCGACCGCGCGAAAGTGATGGGTGTCGCGATGGCGGCGATAGCCGTTGCGATCCTCGCCAGCCACGCCGCCTCGCTCTACATCATCTACTCGTGGGGGGTGCCCAAGCTCGGCTGGTGGCCCAGCGGCGCATCACTGGGCACGACAACGCGCCTCGTGCGCTACCTCGAAGTCCCGACGGCGATGCAGCCCGGTGACTGGGGGGCGATGACGCTCGGCGGCGCAATGACGTGGGCGCTGGTATCTCTGCGTCGCTACTACGTCTGGTGGCCGCTGCATCCGCTGGGCTTCATCACCTGGATGGGCTGGCCGATCCACCGCTACTGGATGTCCATCTTCATCGGCTGGCTGTGGAAGGCGACGGTGGTGCGACTCGGCGGCTACCGGGCGTACAACCACCTTCGACCCATCGCCTTCGGACTGATCCTCGGCGTCAGCGTCATCCTGACGATCTGGATCGTGATCCACTACTTCGCGCCCGCGCCCTCCATCGTGCGCGAGTAGCGCGGCGGCTCAGGTCTCTTCCTCGCGCGCCTCCTCGTCTTCATCGAAGAAGTACGGAGCGCCCGGCTCGAGGCGAAACTGCAGCGTGGTGTGCAGCGGCCCGAAGCCGATCTGCCGCAGCACCTGCATCGCAGGCTTGTTCTCCGCGTGCACCTTCGCGACGATCTTCTTGACATCCTGCGAGGCGAAGTAGCGCAGGGCGTACTCGGCGAGGCTCAGCGCGAGGCCGTGGCGGCGATAGCGCTGCCGGACGTAGAGGCTCCGCAGCACGCCGTATGCCTCCGAGGTAGCGAGAGTGCGGCGGGTGCTCAGCCACATCCATGCGGCAACCTCGTCCCCGGCGGGCGCATCATCGGCCGCAACGCACTGCACGATCATCCCCTGCGGCTCGCGCTCCATCGCGCGCCGGAGCTTCTCCTCGTGATATTCGAGATCGAGGATCGGATCCTCCGGGAACGACAGGCGCGCAAGCTCGCGCTCAAAGATCGCCAGCACCGGGATGTCCTCCGGCGCCGCGAGACGCGAGACGCACCCAAGCGTCTTGTGTTCCATTGCCTCTTCGGTCACAGATCATTCCTCCCCTCGCTCTACCGCGGCACTCCGCAGTCAGGCATATTGCTTTCGCACGGACAAGAAGTGCCCGTGCCACGGAACGGCAAGAGACTCTCACAGTGCGGGCTTCCGCGAACCTACCGCGGCGCCACGTCGCGAAGAGCCGCTACTGCCCCGTCTACCGCCGCCGCCTCCGTGCCCTTGCCGAAGGGCGACCAGCCCGGCTCATAGCCACCCTCATCAATCGCCGCGTCCGTCGGCAGGTAGTCAAGCACCGACTGCGCAAGCTCGATCACCGCGGTAGTCTCAAACGGCGACTGCTGACGAATCTGCAGTTCGAACTCGCACAGCACTTCGCCCGGCAGCCCCACAAGCCCCCACTGATCGCCGAAAGCCATCGACCAGACCTCGATCGGTTGCGCCGTCTGGCCGTCATACTTCTCCGCCAGCGACAGGTCATGCCGCGCCTTCACGCCGCCGGTGCCGTCCGGGTCGCCGGTGGCCGCAAGGGCCTCCCTCGCCTCCTCGACTGTCGGCATCTCCCGCAGCGGCAGTTCCGTCCGCACGCCCCCGACGCGCAGCGGGCCGATGCCGTCCTCGAGCCCCGGCAGATCCGTGCTCAGTAGCTCCCACACCCGCAGCGCCTCGGCGCCGATGGAGTGGCCGATGCGCTGGCGCGAGTCGTTTCCTCTGCGAAGCGGAACCTGGTCGCCCGCGCAGCCGAGTAGGAAGACCGCAGGGCAGCCCAGCGTCGTCTCGATCACCCGCCGCGCCCATGCCGGGTAGTCGGCCGAGTAACGGTAGAACGTCGTCTCGCGATCGCCGCCGCAGACCGGATGGCAGCCAAAGGCGAGCACCGCCGCGATCGGCGAGCCGTCGGGCCTGATGAGCTTGAGCACCGGTACCTGAGTGTTCGCCGGGCCGATTCGCAGCCCCTGCACCTCCGGAACCGGATCGCTCAGCCTCTGCCCCCTGCCGCCGCCCTTCTCCCAGGTGAGTGAAAGCTCGCGGCCGATGCGCGATGCCACCAGCGCCTGCTCCGGCGGAAGCAACAGGTTCATCGCCACCTGCCCCTCGGTGGTGACGGGGCGGCGGTTGAAGCTGACGAGATCGGCATCGCCCGCGCCGCTGAGGGCAATCGCCGGTTCGCGCGTGCGCCATGCCTCGGCCACCGCACCCGCCATCTGCCTCATGCAGGTGATCGAGTAGTCCTCCGAGACGGCCTCCTTCAGGTCGGGCGGTAGATAGCCGGACTTGCGCAGGATCGGCCCCCAGTGGGTATGCGTGGCGCAGACCATCACCCGCTCCGCCGGCAGATCGCCAAGCTCTGCCACCCGCTCGCGCAGGATGTCGCTGTACTTGCGCGGAATGCCGATCAGGTCCGCGACCACGATCGCGCAGGCCTGATCGCCCTGCTCGAAGGCGACCGCGTAGGCGTAGAGCGGATCGTCAATGCCATCGGAGACCTTCGTGCGCGCGCCGTAGCCCGCCATCGTCTGGCCGATCGGCGGCGTGATGTCAACTCGCGCGACTCCTGCGAATAGCTGCTCAGCCATCTTCAGTGCCTCCCCGCGTCAGTGGCCATCGTGATAGAGCCTGATCGCATAGATGCGCGCGGAGCGGTCCCCGTTGGTCGCCGTGACCGTCACCCGCACACCCGTCGCCTCGATTGCGTCGAAGCCATGCTCCCGGCGCCGGTGATAGTTATCCGCCACCCGCGCCAACTCCTGCCAGCACCCGCCAACCTGTGCCTCAACAGTGTAATCACGCACACACTCCGGCGCGCGGAACAGCCCCGGCGTCATCATGTTTGTCCGGCACAGGTTCGTGTCGAAGACCAGCGCGATGGTGTCCAGCAGCGTCGCCTCGGGCAGCCGCACCTCCAGCCACTGTGGCAGCGCCTCCGCCGGGTCGGAGATCCACAGATTGGCGCTGCTGCCCGGCCGCGCGTGCCCCGTCAGCACCTGCCCGGCGCCGAAGGGGCGACTGTTCGGCACGACCCGCAGCGCCAGCGAATGCCAGCCTTTCCAGCCATCTCCTGCGAACCAGCGCGTGCCGTCAGGGCGGCGTTCGCTGCAGCAGGTGCCGGGCTGCATCTCCGCCGCGAAGCACCACGTCACCGCCTCCGGTCCCTCAACCCGCAGCCAGTGCATCCCCGGCTCAATCGCGGCCTCAAGCGACACGTCTGTCCAGCCGGAGCCGCCCGGGATCGTCACCCGCGCCTCGGCCAGCGGCTCCCCCTCCAGCGCGTCGAGGTCCCACAGATCCCGCGCCGCGTAAAGCCGCACCGTCGCCTCCGCTTCGCTCGCCTCATTGTCCAGGCAGAGCGATACGCTCTCCAGCCGATCGGCCGAGAGCGGGAGCATAGCCGCCGGTGCGCAGGAAAGCGCCGGCCCACCCTCGCCGGGCTCGACATGCAGCGTTGCCTCGCTTGACGCCACCGCGGTTGCGCCCGCAGTCTGCGCAAGATCGCGCTCCTCGACATTCGGCAGCCACGCATCACGCCGCAGGAGGCGTTGTTGCAGCGCCGCCGCGTCAGTGATCTCCTGCGGCGCTCTGTCATTTGCCACGCACCACGCGGCGGCGGTGCCTGCGGCCTGCCCGGTGGTCGCAAGCGTCTGCTGCACGCGCAGCGAGAGGAACGCGACGCGACTGGCGCTCATGCAGCGGCCTGCGCAGAACAGGTTCGGCACTTCGGCGGCGTGGAGGCTGCGCAGCGGCACCGGGAAGGGCGTGACGAGGTAGTCCACCAGCCGCACACTGTCGAAGGACGGGCGCTTGTCAACAGCCGCGATGCCACCGCGCGTGTGATCGTCGATAGACCACCCCCCGACCGCCACGGTGTCCGCGAACTGCTCCGCGCGCTGGATCTCATCCTGCGTGAGGACATGTGCGCCGACCAGCCGCCGGCTCTCTCGCCGCGCGGGGAGAAAGCCGACCCAGTCGAGCGCCCACGTGCGCGCCTGCTCCCGCTGCCGCGAGTGGTTCTTGATGTGATCCCAGACGCCGAAGACGTGGCGCAGCAGTTCATCGCGGATGGCGGCGTCGTCATGCAGCGTGTCCAGCGGCCAGCCGAGTTCGATCCACCAGTAGCCGCCGCTGATGTCGCTCGTGGAGCGGTAGGGGATGGTCTCGCTGTCATACCTGACCGCCCACTCCGGCGCCTCGAAGGGCACTTCATGACCGGTGTCAAGCGCGCGGAAGACGAGGGTGGAGCCGAGGACGAAGTCGTCGGGAGCCTCGGGGGCCATCGACTCACCGTACTCCACGCGGGCCTCCGGCCCAACGCGCCACGGCACCCCTGCGCCAACGCCGACCACGCCATCTCCGCTGCAATCAATGAACATCCGGGCGGGGATGGTGAGGCGCAGACCGCTGTGCGACTGCGTGCCGCTGACGCTTGCGATGCGCGTGCCGTCCATCTCCACGCGGTCTATGCAGGTGTTGAGGTGCAGGGTGAGGTTCGTTTCGGCGCGGCAGGCGTCGTAGAGCACCATGTCCCAGATGGCGTTAGCCTGCCCGTAGCTGACGGGGGCGTGATTGCGCGCGCGGTCCTCGACGACCAGTTCGTGGATTATGCCGCTCTCGGTCGCCCACGGGTTGTGATAGCCTGCGCCGCAGATGGGGATGCGGATCTCGCTGCTGGAGCAGCCGCCGAGGACGGGGCGGTCGTCCACGAGAGCGGTGGTGGCGCCTTCGCGCGCGGCGGCCACTGCTGCGCAGATGCCCGCCATCCCGGCGCCGACGACGCAGACGTCGTAGCGGTCTGTCGTGACATCACGAACGCATTGGGCCATGAAAATGCGCTCCCTTCGGATGCGATCCGTGTGCGGGCGAGGGCGCCCGCACTACAGTGGAAACCGGGGCGCAGCGCAGACGCCCTCGCGACGTGTGGCACCATGGCAGTTCTGCGCTCAGCGAGCGGGCGGAGGCGCCCGCTCTACAGAGAGAACCGAAACCTGGTTGCCATACCCGTCACCAGGGCCGTACCCTTACAAGCCGTCGCCTTTGCCCTTACCCTTGCACAGCCGTTGCCGTTACCTGTGCCGTTCTCCTGTTGGCGCGAAGCGCCATCCTGTCGGCGCGAAGCGCCGAATCCTGTTAAGACTGCCGTTGCCTCGCTGTCGCCAACTACCCCCGCGGCTCGATTCTCCGCCCCTCCGCGAACGGCTCGCCCCTCGGCCGCAGTCGGAACTCGATGCCCTCCGGCACACTCCCCTCAACGCGCACCACCGGAACGGACGCGTCACCCTCGATCACCAGCCACGGCACCTCGCCGCTCTGCCAGTCGGCGAACATCGTCAGCGGCAGGCGAAGCGGCGTGCGCAGAGGCGCCAGCGATACGATGCCGCGGACGCGGTCGAACTGCACCCCCGCGAGGGCATCTATCAGCCCGTATGCCGCCACACCGCGCGGGTAGTAGTCGAGCGAGGTGCCGTCGCTGCCGTAGACGTAGACGTCGGTGAACGCCCCGTACTTGGTGGTGTTGATGTAACGCTGCAGGTCCCAGTAGCGCGTGGCGTTGTCTATCCAGTCGATCCCGAGGTAGGCGGCGGCGATGTCGCGCCAGATGTTCTGCGACACCCACATGTTGTTCTCATGGCTGGTGTGCGGCGAGCCGTACTCCTGCAGCGTGGCCGCGGTGGCGTTGCGCAGGTCCTCGCGCAGGCGCGGGAGGTCGAGGCCCTCCAGCAGCATCCCCGAGCGCATCGGGTAGACGAGACCGTTGGTCGTGTAGATCGAGTAGCTGTCCCAGCCGCGCATGGTGGTGGCGGCTGAGGAGCCCTGATAGTGCGCATCGTTGCCATCGCCGAGGTAGTCATCCTGGAACATCTGTCCGCCGCCGGGGTCGAAGTCATCTCCATCGGCAGGGCCGAAAGCGCCCTCATTGACAGGCTGGAAAGCCTCACCATTGACAGGCTGGAAAGCCTGTCCTACTTGTTCCAGCGCCACTACGTAGCGGTCGTCCAGCCAGCCGCGGGCGGCGAGGGTCTGCGAGGTAAGCTCTGAGCGTGCTACCCAGCGCTGTGCGTCATCAGGCTGCGCCGCAAGCCGCGCCATCTCGGCGCCTGCCTGATAGGCCGCGATCTGCCGCACGCCGAGATAGACCTGATCGGGCGCGTACTGAATCGCGGGAGAGCCCTGATCGATGGTGTTGTACAGGCCCTCCTCGGGGAAGCCGTCGCCGTCGGTGTCGGCGCGCGTCACCCACTCCAGCAACTCGCGCACCGAGCCGTAGTGCCGTCGCACGACCTGCGCGTCGCCTGTGTGCCGCCAGTAGCGGTGCAGCAGCAGGATGAAGTTCGTGTTCTCCTCGATCTCCATCGGGTGCCAGTAGGCCATGCCGTTGACCTCCAGCCCCACGCCCATGTCGTGGCTGAGCACCCCGTCCTCGATGTGCGTCACCCACTGGTCAAGCTGCATCCGCAGGAGGTCGGGCCAGAGATAGAAGTAGAAGGGCGCGATGTTGTACTCCACGTCCACGGTGGACTGAAGCTGGCAGCAGCCCTCCCAGACCGTGAACCAGTCGCGGCCCTGCGGGGAGGTCGTCCACCAGGTGTTGACGAGGTAGCTGTGCGTGGTGAAGGCGAGCAGTTGCTTGAGCGCCGGAGGCAGCGTCGCCTCGTCAACGATGCGCTCGAGCATCTCGCAGCGCGCCTGCACCTGCTGCCAGTTGCGGAACGCGTAGCGCGACACGTCGTGGGCGCTGTCGAAGTAGTCGTGATACTTGAAGCGCTGCGGTGTCCCGGCCACGTCCTGCACCGCCTCATCCACCCAGCCGACGTAGACGATCCGGCAGCTCTTCGTCTCCCCGGGCGCGACGGTGAAGTCCCACGTCAGCCCACCGTAGGGCTGCTCCCAGACGAGCGGCAGGATCTGCCGGCCATCAGGGTCGGTGCGAGTAGCGGCGGGAGCGCTTTCATCCTCGTCGCCGATCTGCAGCCCGCTGGTGTGAAAGCGGAAGCCGGTGTGATCGTCCACGACCCAGCGTTCCTCAGTCTCAACCTCGAAGACCTCGTGCCGCCGGCGCAGGCCGGTCAGTCCGTCCTCGGAGAACGCCACCATCGGCTCGCCGACCGGCAGCGAACGCGCGATCAGCACCCGGCCCGACTGCGCCTCATGCGAGTTGCCCGTCACATCCACCTGCAGCGTCAGGTAGGGCGCGGTGGATAGCTCGATGTCCCGCGGGTAGAAGGGCGCGCTCCAGGTGAAACGCGCATCCACCGGCAGCCCCGGCGAGCTGCAGTCGTAGGAGAGCGAAGTGAGCGTCTCGGTCTGATTGACCGTGGCGAAGTGCGGCAGGCGATCGTCGAAGGGCAGTGAGACCGCCTGCTCGCCCACCTGCACGCCAAAGACATAGCGCGCGGGCTGCTGCTTGAACTCCACTGTGCCCGGGTCGAAGTAGGCGGTGCGATATTGCGCGTGCCCGAGCGGGCTCTGCCACCAGACACCCTGCTGCGGACGCGGGTTGATCGCCACGCGGCTGCCGAGGCGACCCAGTTGCGTCTCCCACACGTTCTCCGAAGCGCTGAGCTTCCGCTGCCGCGGCTCCAGCGCCGTGGTCTTCTCCAGCCGCGGCGTGGTCTCCACCACCCACTCGGCGGTGTAGATGCGAATCAGGTTGACCTTCGCATTGTCCTTTTCCCCCACGAACTGCACTGTCAACGGGCCATCCGGCGGGATGACGATATCCGCCGTCTGCGTCAGCGCCTCATGCGGCGCAGCCAGCGCGAGGATGTCGAAGTCATCGAGGATAGTCGCGCCGTTGACCACCACATCGAAGACCCGCTCGCCCGGCTGTGTCCAGTTGTTCTCACAGAAGCCCAGCTTCAGTCGCGCGGGGCCCGGCGGCAGGCCGTGGAAGGCGTAGGTGAAGTCTTTCCCGTAGCGTTCCGTCTGATAGGTCGCGTCATCGGTGGTCTCAAGGACCGGCGTGCGCGCCGAATAGACGGTCGTGCCGCCGATCAACTCCGTGCGGATTGCGCCTGTCGGTGCGGCGGTCAGCACTGACGCGGCTGTGAGGATGAGTGCGGCGCAGGTCAGGTAACGAAACAAAGTGGCTCCTCCTGAAGAGGCGCCCCGCAGGCCTTCGGTGTTGGGGATAGTCACGATTCTGCGTCCTACTGAAGTGCTCCAACTACCCTGTAGCATACCCAGGGCCCCGCCCGCCATTCCTGAACGAGATTGAGCGGCTGCGGCAGTCCGAGACCGGCCTCGACCTCAGCCTCCGAGACTCCACCCTCGCGCCGGCCCACCAGCAGCACCACGCGACTTCCCTCCCAGATGGTATCCACAAACTGCGGCAGGTCGCCGGTGCGGATCACGCTCATCTCTCCTGTGCGCCCGGCAAAGAGCGTGACGGCGAAGCCCGGCCAGCCCACCACGAGGTGCTGGCGGTCAGGCGGAAGGTCGGTCTGCACCAGCAACTCCGCGGCCGCTATCTCGGATGCAGCGGTGTCTGCGAGCGGCCCGCGGCCGTAGTAGGCGCGGGTCAGCGGCCCCGGTATCCCGAGGCCCTGCATGAGCAGCCAGATGGCCACCGCAAGGCTGCCGACCACCATGAAGACCGTACCCTGCGGCGGGACATGTGAGCGCTTGCCCTGCAGGAAGTTGCCGAGCATCGCCGCGACCATCGCGAAGCCGCCGGTGATGATCATCGCGATCGGCGTGAGCAGCCCGGACCATAGCCCGTCGTCCGCGAGGCCCGAGAAGACGTACGGGAAGACGATAGGGGCCAGCAGGGCGGTCAGCACCAGCCATGCCACCGGACGCGCCGGTGCCGGGTGGCGCCCCGCGCCGCGCATCTGATTGTACACCAGCGCGAGCACCGGGAAGAAGGCCACCAGCGATACCGCCACCACGGTGTTGAGCATCTCATCTATGCCCGCGGCGCGAGCGCCCTCGTAGGTCCCGCGCAGGAAGTACCACGCGTCTCCCATGATGGCGCGGTTGGCGATGATCCAGATGCCGGCTACGTAGACGATCGGCAGCGCGAAGGTGATCATCGTGCCCTCGAGCTTGCTCCACGATCCACCGCCGCGCCTGATGCGCCAGGCGAGGTAGATCAGCGCGCCCACAACGATGAACGCGGCCTCGTAGCGGGTGATCAGCGCCCCCGCCAGCACAAGACTCGCGGCGATGAGATCGCGCAGCGTCTCCTCGCGCGACCAGCGCAAAAGCGCCCACGCCGCCCCCATCAGCAGCACCGTCAGCAGAGCCATCGGCGCCCCGCAGGCGGCTGGCCCGAGCACCAGCGGATGCAGCGCAAAGAGCGTCACCAGCGGCCAGCGCAATACGCGCCCCAGGCCGCAGTCGGCCGCGAGCCCCAGCAAAAGCGCCACCGCGATGCCCGCGCAGACCGCTCCCAGCAGGTTCGCCGCGAGTCCGCTCTCAGCCAGCGCCGGGAAGATCAGCACCACCGGCAGTTGCAGCAGCGCCGGCAGCGGTGGCTGCACGAAACCGATCATCGCGAGGTTCGCGTTCGGCTCGGCGTGGAAGACATCATAGGCGTGGGCCACCGCCGCGAGGCCATCCCAGTTCACCTGCGCCTCCAGCAGCCATCCCCGCAGGCCGATCGCCAGCGTGAGCACGAAGACGAGCGCGAAGACCAGCCAGATCTCCAGCCGGGTCAGCCGGTTCATCGGGCCTCACCACTGTCGCCATCGTTGCCGTGCTGGAGGGGAGGCGCTTCAGCGGCTCCCGGTTGTTGCTGTTTGTTGTCGCTCTCAAGGGGGAGCGGCTCAAGCCCCTCCCCTCCAGACGACTGGACAACGGCATCTTCCAGGTCGAAGATCCCGTGATCGGTCTTCTCCCAGTAGTGCGGCCGCACGATGATCTGCCCGTAGGCTTTGTACGCCCCGATGCTCATCATCAGCCAGTAGATCGGCGTGAGCAGCGCGTATTTCACCAGGTCGTAGTACCCCCGGGCCATGCAGCCAGTGACGGCCATGTACACGAAGACGAAGTTCGCGCCCAGCAGGCAGAAGCTGCCCAGCAGGTAGATCGAGGGCGGGAAGAGCGCGGAGATCATCTCAGAGCGCGTGAAGAGCCAGAGTAGCGTCATCGCCCAGTAGATCGGGTTGATGAGGAAGGCCAGCAGCGACCCGCCGATGGTCATCTGAAACGAGAACCAGCCGGCGGGGCCGAGGTCGCGCAGAATCTGCAGCGGCTTGCGGGTATGCACCAGCCACGTCTGCAGATAGCCCTTCACCCAGCGCGAGCGCTGCCGGAACCACGACCAGAACGCGCCGTTGGCCTCCTCCCACGTGGTGGAGGACAGCATGGAGGTACGCCAGCCATGCTTGTGCAGCCGCACGCCGAGGTCGCAGTCCTCAGTGACATTGAACGGGTCCCAGCCGCCAAGCTCCTGCAGCGGCTTCACGCGGAAGTGATTGCTCGTGCCACCGAGCGGGATCGGCGCCCCGGTGGCCGTCAGGCCGGGCAGAAAGAGGTCGAACCAGACGGAATATTCAGCCGTGAACCACCGCGTTAGCAGGTTCTGTCGCTGGTTGTAGTAGTTGAGCTTCGCCTGCAGGCAGACGACGTTCTCGGGCACTCTGCTGAAGGCGATGGCGGCCTTCTTCAGTTGATCCGGCTCAGGCCGGTCCTCGGCGTCGTAGATCACCAGCAGCTCCGAGTCGCAGGTGAAGAGGCCGTAGTTGCAGGCCTTCGGCTTGGTCTTCGGCTGGCTGTCGGGGACGATGACGGGGCGGATGTGCGGTGGCAGTTCCATCCGCTCGGCGGCCTCGATCGTCTCTCGGTCGTCCTCCTCGAGCAGCAGCATGACGTCCAGCTTCTCCGCTGGATAGTCCATCCGCTGCAGGCCCTCCACCAGCCGCCCCAGCACCGCCGCCTCGCGGTAGAGCGGGATCAGCAGCGTGTAGGTCGGCAGCGTCGCCTCATCTACCGCCGCAAGCTCCTCCTCGGTTGCCGAAAGCAGCACCGGGCGCTCCAGCGACGCCCAGACGAGGTAGAACTTGTACGCCGACTGCACCACGTAGAAGGCGATGAAGAGGCCGTTGACGACGACCAGCGTCGCCAGCGGGTGCCAGATCAGCAGCGCAACCAGCAGCACCACCAGCGCCACGGCACCGGCGGCCTGCCCTCCGGTGATCGTGCGACAGGCACATTCGTCGGGCCGCTCGTGCAGGATCCTCAGCACGGGGACGTCAGATGGCAGGGGCGTGCTCTCGGGCAACTGCGTCCCTCATTCGTAGTCAGCTGGTGGTCACGCAGCAGTAGGCGCGGCAGCCATGGTGGCCGCGGTCGCCATCAGTATCCGGAGGGGAAGCCCCTCTACTGCTCGTCGACCTCGTCGGCCTCCGGCCGTGAAGTTACATACAATGTGTTCTCCGCTCGGTTCCACAGAAGCTCGCCGCCGAGCGCCTCGATGGGTTCGCGCGGCGGCATCAGCAGCGTGTCGCCCTCGATGCGCGGGGCCTCACGCATCTCCACCTCTTCGCCCCCTGCGCCGAGGATCGGCACACCGCGGATCAGGCGAAGTTCGACGCCATCGCGCGACGCCTCAATCACACCGCCCTCGGGCTGCCACATTACCTCCGCGCCCATCGCCTCCAGCACCGGCTGAGCCGGGATGAGCAGGTTGCCGCTCGCAAGCAGCACCGGCGGCACCGCAAGCTCAAGGCGCTCGCCATCGACTACTACCTTGATCGCTCGCTCGTCTTTGTAGACGTCGGCGAGATACTCCGCCGCATCCCACCGGACGTCAATCTGCGCGCGCCGCTTGAGCAGGGCGATGTAAAGCTCCTCCGAGATGCCGCGCACCTCGTGGATGCGTTCAACGACGGTCGGCTCGGCCACTTCGAAGGGGATCTGCCGCTTTGGCTCCACCTCGCGCGCGAGGAAGACGTGGAAGTGATCGCCGCAATCCACGGGATCGGAGATCTGCCCCTCGCTCATTGCGAAGACGACCTCCGCGACGTTCTCGCAGAGCACATCATCCGGCTCGACCCAACCCCGGTCGCCGCCCTCTTGAGCCGTGGGGTCATGTGACATCTCGCGCGCCACTGCGGCGAAGTCCTCGCCGGCGGCGAGCCGCTCGCTTGCCATGAAAGCGTCGTGTACCGTAAGAGTGACGATATCAAGTAGATGGACCCGCGCGGGTTCTGTGAACTCCGCAAGGTGTGTGTCGTAGTACTCCCGGACGCCCTCATCGGTCAGGCCCATGCGCTTATTCAGCAGCGCCTCCACCAGCAGGTCCTGCTGAAGCTGCATCCGCAGCCCCTTCTCCGTCTGGCCGGTCTGATGCAGCCAGCGCCTGAAGGCGACGGCAGATGGGTACTGCCCCCTGACGCGCTCGAGGGCCTCGTCCACCTGAGGACTGCCGACCTTCACGCCCTCCCGCTCGGCCTCGCGCATAATGAGGTGGCGGACGATGAAGTCGTCGAGGAGCCGCCCGGCCGCAGTCTGCTCCATGTACCACCACAGCTCGTCGGAGTTGACCGCTGTTCCGTCCACGATCGCCAGTATGTCCGGCGTCTCGCCCTCATCCGGCTCCGCGGGCTGCTGGGGCTGCTGCGCCCACGACAGCGCACAGACCAGCAGGATCGCGATCACGATGAATGGCCGATTCGTGCTCAATGTTGTCTCCTCTCATGGCTGCTGCGCGCACCACTGCCATCGCTGCGGCACAGATGCTGCGGGCCTATTCGTCGAAAGCTCGTCGAAACCTGCCATTATGAAAGTGTGCCTTCTGCCGGCGGGTGAAGGAATCGGTAGAAAAGTCGGGAAGTATGCCGCAAGAACAGTTGCCGGGAGCGGGAACCGGTCACGGTGGAGGCATCGTGACGCTTCCAACTCCCCGGAAATAATACGAGCGCCAACCCGCTGCGGGCTGGCTGCACGGGAGGATGGACATGTACACCGACAGACACTGGCGAGACATGATGGACCTCGGGATTGTGCATTTCATGGCATACCCGATCATCAAGGACGACGACCCCAAAGCGATTCTCGATTCCGCATGGAAGATCGCCAACGACGACTTCTTCCAGGTGCTGGAGGTACGCCCGAGCCAGCATCAGGAGGTCATTGACGGCCTCAAGCAGATGGCGATCACCAGTCACATCAAGCTGGGCGTCGGCGCACAGCCGCCGCTCTTGATCAACAAGTTCGACATCAACTCCCTCGACAACGCCGAGCGGCAGAAGGCCGTGGATGCCGTGAAGAACGGCATCGACCAGGCCTACGGCTTCGGCGCGCGCATCGTCGCCTTCCTCAGCGGCCCCGACAACCCGGAGAAGCGCGAGGACGCCATGGCCGCCCTCGTGGACTCGTGCGTTGAGCTATGCGAATACTCAAAGAGCAAGGCCAACGGTGGCGAGCCGGTCTGGCTGTCGCTGGAGCAGTTCGACGACACCATCGACAAGTGCTCCCTGATCGGCCCCACGCCGCGAGCGGTTGAATTGGCCGACCGCGTCAAGGACAAGGTGGATAACTTCGGCCTCACGCAGGACCTCTCGCACATGCCGCTGCTCGGTGAGACGCCGCAGGAGATGCTTGCCCCATCCGTGGACCATCTGATCCACGTCCACGTCGGCAACGCGCTCATGCACGACAAGGAGCACCCGGGCTACGGCGACAAGCACCCCGGCTTCGGCTATCCGGGCAGCGAGAACAACGTCGAGGACCTCGCTCGCTTCCTCGAGACGCTGATCTACGTCGGCTACTTCGACAAGGACCTGCCGACCGATCGCCCGATAGTGACCTTCGAAGTCGCCCCGATGCCGGGCGAGGACTCCGACCTGCTCGTCGCAGGCACCAAGCGCGTCTTCCACAGCGCCTGGTCCATGATCGGCGGCTGATCCACGTCGCACCTGCAAACCCTACCGCGGCAGCCGCCACAGTGCGGCTGCCGCGGGTGAAAGTGATGTGCTGCATTAGTGAAGATCGTCATCGCTCCCGACTCGTTCAAAGGCTCACTCACCGCACTCGAAGTCTGCGAAGCCGCTGCGACGGGAATCAAGGCCATCAATCCCGGTTTCGAAATCGTCGAGGTCCCGATGGCGGACGGCGGCGAAGGCACCGTCCAGTCGCTCGTAGATGCCACTGATGGAACCTTCGTCACCGAGCGCGTCACCGGGCCCCTCGGTGAGCCGGTGGATGCCATCTACGGATTGCTCGGCGATGGCGAGACGGCCGTCATCGAGATGGCCGCCGCCTCCGGCCTGCCACTCGTCCCGGATGAGAAGCGCAATCCGCTCCTCACCACCACATTCGGCACCGGTGAGCTCATCAGGGCTGCGCTCGACGCCGGCCGCCGGAAGCTGATCGTCGGCATCGGCGGCAGCGCAACGACCGATGCGGGCGCCGGCATGGCGCAGGCCCTGGGAGTGCGCCTGCTCGACGGCAGCGGCGAACCGATCGGCTTCGGCGGCGCTGAACTGGCACGTATTGCCACCGTCGAGATGTCCGGAGCCGACCCGCGGCTGCGTGACACCGAGATCCGCGTCGCCTGCGACGTGGACAACCCACTTTATGGCGAACGTGGCGCTGCACACGTATACGGCCCACAGAAGGGCGCGTCACCCGATGACGTGCAGGTCCTCGATCAGAATCTGCGTCACTTCGCCGACATCGTGCAGCGAGACCTCGGCCTCGATGTGCGTGATATTCCCGGTGCAGGAGCGGCGGGCGGCCTTGGAGCCGGCCTCGTCGCCTTCTGCGGAGCTACACTTGAGCCGGGCGTAGAGATCGTGATAGACGCCGTCAAGCTACCCGAGGCCATGCGTGGCGCCGACCTGTGCCTGACCGGAGAGGGCGCGATTGACGCATCAACCGCTTTTGGTAAGACACCCGCGGGAGTAACCGGCGTGGCGAGGCGCGAGGGCGTTCCAGTGATCGCCTTCGGCGGCGGGGTCTCCCTGTCGGCCACCAGCCTGCACGAACGCGGTTTCGCCGCGCTCGCTTCGATCCTCATCCGGCCGATGAGCCTCGCGGAGGCGATGGCGCCGGCGACCGCCCGCGACATGATTGCTTTCACCGCCCAGCAGATGGTGCGCTGCTTCCTCGCTGGAAGAGGCTCCCGCTGAGGCGCAACTGAGATCAGGAGATGACCGCTATGCAGGTCGGACTGCTCACCGCGCGACACCGGTCGGACACGATGGACGTGATCGTGGACTTCGCCGCTGAGGCGGGCTTTGACGCCCTGGAGGTAGATGTTCGCCCCGGCTGTGCTCACCTGAGCGTGGAGATGGACGCGGCAGAGGCCGCCGATATCGTCGCTCAAGTCCGTGACGCGGGGCTGGAGATCTCGCAGATGTCCTGCTTCCTCGACATCAGTGACGCCGATGAGCAGGCCCGGCAGGCCAACCAGGAGGCACTGCGCAAGGCGGTTGATCTCGCCTCCGCCTCGGGCGTGGCGAACGTCGGCTGTCTCGCGGGCAAGCCCTGCGGCGGCATGTCACGCGAAAAGACCATCACAGAGCTTGCCGCCCCGTTTTACAACGAGATCTGCCCGATGGCAGCGGACAAGGGCGTTCGCTTCACCATGGAGAACTGGTTCGCGACGAACATCATGCACCTCGGCCACTGGGAGCAGATCTTCGAAGCGGTGCCGCATGACAACTTCGGTCTGAACTTCGACCCGTCGCACCTGTATCATCAACAGATCGACTATCTGCGAGCGGTCGAGGTCTTCAAGGACAAGATCTTCCACTCACACGCGAAGGACACCGAGATACTGGCCCACAAACTAGCGTGGCTCGGCAACCGCGACGAGCGAAGCTGGTGGCGCTACGTTATCCCCGGCTTCGGCGAGATCAACTGGGGCGTCTACATCGCGCGCCTGCGCGACAATGGCTTCGACGGCACGCTCAGCATCGAGCACGAGGATCGTGCCTTCGGCCGCGAAGAGGGCTTTGAGAAGGGCCTGCGTTACTTGCGGCAGTTCGTGTGAGCATCGATCGGGGGGCAGGATTACGAGGAGGACACAAAATGTCGGTCAATGTCGTGATTACCGCCGGCGACGTGAAGGTTGAAGCAGAACTCAATGACACTGAATCTGCGAAGGCGATCGCAGAGACGCTGCCGATCCAGGCGGAGGCGAACACCTGGGGCGAGGAGATCTACTTCAGCATAGACGTGGATTGCACACCGGAGGAGATGCAGGGATCGGTTGATCTCGGCGATCTCGGCTACTGGCCGCCCGGGTCCGCATTCTGCATGTTCTTCGGCCTCACGCCGATGAGCACAGCCGACGAGATTCGCCCCGCCAGCCCGGTCATCGTCATCGGCAGGATGCAGGGCGATCTCGAAGCGCTGAAGGCAGTCAAGTCCGGCGCGCCCGTCAGCATCGAGCGCGCCTGAGAGTAGTGCAGGCAGGGGGCGGGAGGTCCGATCGTGAGCTACCTGCTCGGAATTGACGTCGGCACCACCAGCACGAGGGCGCTGCTGATCGACGAGCAGGGCGGCGTCATCGCCAGTCACGCCGTGGAATACCCGCTGCTGACACCGCGCCCCAACTGGGCGGAGCAACATCCGCGGGAATGGTGGGAGGCGGCGGTCACGGGCATCCGCGCGGTGCTCTCGGCGGCCGATGTCACCGGTGATGCCATCGCTGCAATCGGCCTCTCGGGGCAGATGCACGGCTCAGTGTTCCTTGATGCCACCGACGAGGTCATCCGCCCGGCGATCCTCTGGTGCGACCAGCGCACCACCCGCCAGTGCGCCGCCATCACCGAAACGGTAGGCGAGGACGCGATCGTCCGCGAGACGCTCAATCCCGTGCTGACCGGCTTCACCGCGCCGAAGATCGTCTGGCTGCGTGATGAGGAGCCGGAGAACTACGCGCGCGTGCGCCGGGTGCTGCTGCCGAAGGACTATCTGCGGCTGCGGCTAACCGGCGTGAGCGCCACGGAGGTCTCCGATGCCTCCGGCACCTCGCTGCTCAACGTCCCCGAGCGTCGCTGGTCGGACGTGATGCTCGACGGCCTCGATATACCGCGCGAGTGGCTGCCTGAGGTCTATGAGTCGCCGGAGATCACGGGGACCGTCACCGCCGAGGCGGCCGCGCAGACGGGCCTGCGAGCGGGAACGCCGGTAATCGGCGGCGGTGGCGATCAGGCCGCGGGTGCGGTCGGTAACGGCATCGTGCGCAGCGGCGTGGTCTCCGTCAGCACCGGCACCTCCGGCGTGGTCTTCGCCCACCTCGATGAGCCTGCGATGGACCCGAAGCTGCGCACGCACACCTTCTGCCACGCGGTTCCGGGCAAGTGGCATGTGATGGGCGTGATGCTCTCGGCCGGCGGCTCCCTGCGATGGCTGCGGGATGAGCTTTGCTCCGATGAGCGCACCGTGGCTGCTGCGCTGGGCAAGGACGCCTACGAGGTCATGACTGAGGAGGCCGCACAGGCGCCCGCCGGCAGCGAGGGGCTGATCTTCCTCCCCTACCTCACCGGGGAGCGAGTGCCCTACGCCGACCCCAACGCGCGTGGCGTCTTCTTCGGCCTGAGCCTGCGCCACGGCAAGCCGCACATGATCCGCGCGGTGCTGGAGGGCGTCGCCTACGGCCTGCGCGACTCGCTGGAGATCATCGCAGCGATGGGTGTGCAGGTCGGCGAGGTGCGAGCATCGGGCGGAGGCGCCCGGAGTCCGCTGTGGCGACAGATCCAGAGCGATGTCACAGGCCATCCACATAGTATCATCAATGTGGACGAAGGGCCGGCCTACGGCGCGGCACTGCTGGCCGGAGTGGGGGCCGGAACATACGGGAGCGTCGAGGCGGCCTGCGATGCAACGATCCGGACCGTCGAGACGCCCGATGTTCATGAGGACCGGCACGCGCTCTACTCGCGCTATCATGCGCTCTACGTGGACCTCTACGCGCGTCTGCGCGGGAGCTTCGAGGAGGTGGCCGAATTGGTCTCCGACGCGCCGTAGCGCGGCGAGACAGTCCGTAACCGGAGCCTCTGCCGGTTCTGCCGCGGTTTGACACGGCGCTGGGGCTTTGTTATAATCGGCCCACACCGGACGTCTCTCCTGACGCCCGCCAGCATTATGTCTCGTGGCGTATCAACGGCCCCTCGGGGCGCGCCGAACCTCACGGAGGGAGCGGCTGTAGATGGCAAAGAAGATCCTGGTCGTCGATGACGAGCGGCACATCGTCCGGCTGGTTGAGGTGAACCTCACCCGTGCAGGGTACGAGGTCGCAACCGCGTATGACGGCATAGAAGCGCTTGAGAAGGTCAAAGCCGACACGCCGGACATGATCGTGCTGGACGTCATGATGCCACGCATGGACGGCTTTGAGGTGCTCAAGCGGCTGCAGGCTGATGTATCAACCCAGGACATCCCGGTTATCATGCTGACCGCCAAGGCCCAGGACGCGGACATCTTCCGCGGCTGGTCCTCCGGCGTCAGTTCGTATCTGACGAAGCCCTTCAACCCCCGCGAGCTTCTGACATTCGTCGAGCGCATCTTCCAGAGCCTCGAGGATGGCGGCCCCAGCGGCGGTGGCGGCCTCGATGATGGGGAGACCGTCTGGGAGATCTAAGCTGCTGAAGTGACGCGAATCAGAAGAGCCCGCGACCGGATGGCCGCGGGCTCTTTCGCATGTCGTGGTGCCGCTTTAGAAGTGGATGGACATCGCCCGGGGCGGGCAGACCGGCACACAGAGGCCACACGCAACGCACTGCGCGGCGTCGAAGGCTACCTCGCGGGTCTGCAGGTCCATGGCCAGCGCATCGGTGGGGCAGATCACGACGCACGCGCCGCAGTGGGTGCAGCGTTCATCGTCGCGCACAACGTCCTTCTCCAGCGGCTGCACGCGAACCCCCTGCTCGCGCATCCACTCGACCGCCGCGTCAATGTCATCCTGCTCGCCCTCGAGGCCGAGGACCATCAGGCCCTCCTGCTCCTGCGTGATGTCGGCCCGAAGGATGTTGAAGCTCAGGTTGTAGTGCTGAACTGCCTTAGAGATGACCGGACGGTCGAGCAGCGTCTTCGGAAAGTGCAGCACGATTCTGCTCTCGGACATCTCACTCACCGCCTTCCTCTGCGACCGGACGATAGTTGAGCGGCTTGAAGCCGGGGCTGCTCTCCGGAGTCGGCAGCGCCTGCACCGGCGGCACCAGCGGGAACTGCCCCGCCTTCACCCAGCCCTTGAGCTTCTCCGCGATCTCGCGCGCTCGCACGTAACTCGACAGCGGCGTCGTCGGGACCGTCTTGCCCTCAAGCTCGATCGAGCCGCTCTTGAGCTCCGCGTACGAGACGTGCCCCAGCGGTTCGCCCTCGTTAAGTCCGTAGTTGTGACTGTAATCAATTACCGGCGCGGTGATCTGCGCGTCGCTCACACCGGTCTGCGCCGCGAGTTCCTCATCGAGGATCGGTATCGCGGTGCCTATGCCCAACGCCAGCGATACGCCGTAGCCGAGCATGCTCACACCAACGACGTAGCGCGGGTCCATCTGCTTGAGATCGCCGACCGTGCCGAGCGTCGCCGAACCGCCCTTCGGCACACCAAGCTCATTGCGCGCGCCGGTGGGGTCGTGCTGCGTCCCCTGCCAGTAGACGAAGCCCTGGGCGCCACCGATGAATATCCGACTGCCGATGCCGACGGTTCGGTGGTAGGGGTCATTCAGCAACGGGCTCAGTTGGCCCGCGGAGCAGTAGTTCGCGCTGCCGAGACCCTTCTTCACCACGCCCATGTAGGTGTAGATGTCGCGCTCGGCAAACTTGTTAACCGCGACGTTGTAGTTCTGATAGGCGTTGCGCGGGTTGAGCATGTAGGCCTCGTTCAGATCGCGGATGTTGAGCCAGGTCTCAAGCTCGCGCCGCGGATAGCAGTCGGTGCCGTAGGCGGTGGCTCGCAGGCGCACGTCCTTGCCCGCGACCAGGTCCTCGATGACGTGCGCGCCACCGTAGTTGAAGCGGCCTGGATGGCTGCGATTGAGCGGGTCGCCCTCGGCGACCTCGGTCGCGCCGATGTAGAGGTCAACCGCCGCCAGGCCGCACTCCGACGGGACGTCGTTGAGCCACGCGTGAGTTATCTTCATCCGCGGTGTGCTGTGGCCGACGTTGATGACCGCGCCCGACGAGCACATTGGGCCGAAAGTCCCGGTGGTCACCACGTCAACCTTCTGCGAGGCCCCATTCGGGCCCAACTCGGCGACGATCTCCACCATCTCTTCAGCCGTGACGACCACGACTTCGCCGCTGCGTATCTTCTCATTAATCTCTTCGTAGGTCTTCGGCACTTCGATCACTCTCTCGTGAGGTCGCACCCGCGGAGGATAAGCGGGAAGGCGATCGGTTGGTGGTTGCGCTTGCGTGTGTCCGGGATGAGTTCTGCGCCCCACTCGGGACGCTCACGCATCGCCATGGGCATCACCACCGTGGCCTGCGACGGACTGCGTCCATCCATCACCGCTCCTCCTCTCCTTTGCTGCTACCTCTACTCCGCACTGTCGAACATATCGGTGGAAAGATAGCGCTCTCCCGTATCGGGCACTATCACCACGATCAGGTTGTCTCGCATTTCCTCGCGCGCCGCTACGTCCAGCGCCGCATGCACCGCGGCGCCTGAGGAGATACCCGCGAGTATGCCCTCCTCGGTCGCGAGCCGCCGCCCCATCGCCTTCGCCTCGGCAGTCGTCACCGTCACCACTTCGTCGAGCAGATCTACGTCGAGCACGCCCGGCACAAAGCCGGCGCCGATGCCCTGGATGCCATGCTTGCCCGGCTCGTGGCCCGACAGCACCGCCGACTCCTCGGGTTCGACGCCGATGATGCGAAGGCCGGATTTGCGCGGCTTCAGCGCACGGGCAATGCCGGTCACGGTGCCCCCGGTGCCGATACCGCACACCACAGCATCCACGGTTCCGTCCGTGTCCGCCCAGATCTCCTCGGCGGTGGTGCGCTCATGAACCGCGGGATTCGCCGGATTCTCGAACTGCATCGGGATCCATGCGTCGCCAGAATCAGCGGCAAGCTGCTCCGCGCGCTTGATCGAGTCGGCCATGCCGCCCTCGACAAGCTCCAGCTTCGCCCCGAAAGCCGCGAGAAGCTTGCGGCGCTCCACGCTCATGCTCTCGGGCAT
>LSQX01204579.1_pt3 | contig 29066 bp, 21 predicted proteins | sample 654561 | NCBI WGS metagenome assembly LSQX01 (sample SAMN04489861, study PRJNA283612) | anaerobic digester metagenome | isolation source: 4 biogas reactors fed with cattle manure at either 37C or 55C with and... | place: Denmark: Kongens Lyngby | collected 2014 | reverse complement strand
CGCTTGTGGATACCGGCATAGACCAGGCCTGGCAAAGTTTTCAGGAAAATGGCGCGCTGACACGCGCAGACTGCCAATTGATCGAGCAGACACTGGCACCTCTGGCCGGACTGGCCAAATCATATACCCTGATCTGCGTCGGCCATGCGCACATAGACATGAACTGGATGTGGTCCTACGATGAGACTGTTTCCATTACACTGGATACTTTTCGTACGGTCTTGACCCTGATGGACGCTTATCCGGATTTCACGTTCGCGCAGTCGCAGGCGTCTGTCTATGAGATTGTTGCCAGGCATGATCCGGACATGCTCGAACAGATTAAAAAACGTGTGCATGAAGGGCGCTGGGAAGTGACCGCGTCGACCTGGGTTGAAGCGGACCGTAACATGCCTTCTGCGGAAAGTATGGCCCGACATTTCCTGTATACCCGCCAATATCTGGCTGATCTTCTGGGTATTGACCCGACAACGCTGGATATCGATTATGAACCGGATACCTTCGGTCATCATGTCAATGTACCGGAGGTTCTAAGTGATGCCGGCGTCCGTTATTATTACCATTGCCGCGGCGCTGACAACCCTTACCTATACCGCTGGCAGGCACCATCCGGACGCAGCGTGATCACCTGCCGTGAACCGCTCTGGTATAACTGGGGGATGGATGGCCGCTGTGCCATGGTCGTTCCGGAACTATGCGCGTCTGTCGGTATGAAAACCGCCCTGCGTGTTTTTGGGGTAGGCGACCACGGGGGCGGTCCGACACGCCGTGATATTGAACGGATGTTGCAGATGAACACCTGGCCGATCTTTCCTTGCTACCGTTTTGGCACGTATCATGATTTTTTTCATGAGGTTGAGAAGGTTGCCGACCAACTGCCGGTTGTCCAGGGTGAACTGAATTTCATCTTTGATGGATGTTATACATCGCAATCGCGCATCAAAAAAGGGAACCGTCAGACGGAACAGGCTCTTTTTGCTGCGGAGACAACGGTTGCCCTGATTCATCAATCAGGAGGAATACCCTATGACGCCTCTGCTTTGCGCTCTGCCTGGAAGAAAGTGCTGTTTAACCAGTTTCATGATATCCTGCCCGGCTCCGGTAAGATGGACACGCGCGAACATGCCATGGCGCAGTATCAGGAAGCTTTGGCCTTGATCAATACACAGCAGATGAAATCTTTACGGGCGCTGGCCGCACAGATTAACACAAGCGCCCTGTCGGTTGCTGAGGACATCCGCTGGTCGCGCTCTGAAGGCGCAGGTGTCGGATACCCGACGGGACGGGGCCTTTTGGCACGTACATCCAGCCACAGCGGACTGCGCCGGTTTTTTATGGTTTGGAATCCGCTGCCTTTCGAGCGGGAGCAGCTCTGTGACATAACGCTCTGGGACTGGCCGGGGGACAGCAGCCGTATACGGGTTCAAGACGGCTATGGTCAGCATCTGCCGCACCAGCTGTTGACAACGGGCAAAGATCAATACTGGGGACACCAGTACCAGAATGTTTCTGTTTTCCTGCGTGTACCTGCTGCAGGGTACCGTACCATCATGATTGATGAATGGCTGTCCCGTTCAATTCCGGTCTCTTCGTTTGACTTGCGCACATTGAAGCCGGACAGGCATGTGCTGGAAAATGATTATCTTAGAGTTGAACTGTCGCCGCTGAACGCAACCATTGTATCCTTTATCGATAAAGAAACAGGACTTGACCTTGTGGGAGAACAACAGGCAACAGGCATATTCCGCCTGATCAGGGAAGACGCCTCTCGCGGCATGACCGCCTGGGTGGTGGGTGCTTACCAGCAGATCAGTTCGCTTCATGGAACGGTGCGCTTCACAGAACGCAGTTTTGGCCCTCTCTGTCAGAAAATAAGCTGGACAACAACCTTCGGCCACGGCTCAAGCCTGAGCGTGACCCTTGCGCTGCACCATCAGGAACGCCTGCTGCGCCTGCAGGTTCAGGTGACGTGGCAGGAAATCGGCAGTCTGGCTGACGGGCTGCCGCAGCTGAATTTCCACCTACCGCTGAAAAAAGGGGAAAAAGAGCTGCGTTACAGCGTCCCCATGGGTGAAATCGTACGTCCGCCGCTGCCACACGATGTGCCGGCCACCGTTTATGCGCTCGCTGCCAGTAAGGAATCCGGAGGCCGGGCGGTTGTGTTGCTATCAGACAGCAAATATGGTTTCAGGGGCACTGAAGAGGGTCTGGCCATGACCTTGATCCGTTCCAGCATTGATCCTGATCCTTGGCCGGAAGTCGGCGAGCACCAGATTAACATAGGTCTTGGTCTGGTTGATGATGACGGCACCTGTCCCGGCTTGACGGCTTTGTCTTTTAATGAACCTTTGCTTGCCCTGACTGTTCCTTCCGGACAGCGAGGCTCACGACCATTGCAAACTTCGCTCTTTGCCGTCAGCGGCCAGCGTGTTTTTCTGTCAGCAATAAAAGAAACAGAAGATGGCCACGCCTTGCTCGTTCGCCTTTATTCGCTCAGTGATCAGCCGGAAGTGGCACGCCTATCCTGCTGGAGCAGGCCAGTGCGGGCTGTCCTCACCAACTTGATGGAGCATCCGCTCAACCAGACTGAAAATCAGCCGGAAATAAACGGACCGACTGTCCGTGTTGTTATACCGGCGCATGGCTTGCTCAACATCCGCCTGGAATGGTAAGCTATGGAAAATGAAAGGAAGGTGAATGGCTTTGCCATATTATGATCTGCGCTGCGCAGCCTGCCAAACAGCCTTCAGTATCAAGGCTACGGTAAAGGACAGGACAGATAAAAGTATCAGCTGTCCGGATTGCGGTGCCCGTGATCTGGAGACTATATACCGAAAAGTGAACATTCTGCGTTACAAGAACAAAGACTGTGATGTTTGCCCCGGCTCTTCGGCTTTTTCTGGTGGCTGTCGCGGCGGCGCCTGTCCAGCAGGACGCGTGTGAAGACGAGCAAGATAGTCTGATGATGTCCTCGATACGTAGACATCATGGAATAAAATTCTTGACAAATGCCCGCCGGCACCCTATGATGGCCACAAGAGGGCGATGAAGGGGAGAGTAAGCTGTCGCGACCTGCTCCAGAGAGTTTTCGGAAAACCGAACGATCGGTTGGCGCTGAGAGAAAACGCGGAGACGACAGCTGAACATGACCCTGGAGCCTGGACAGCTGAATCCGCAGCGGGTTGAGGCTGTTCCGGTCAGACGACCGTTAAATCGTCAGGGTATAAGCCGGCTGAGGGCTGGTCGTACCTGTTAAGGCCGGTTTTGTGAAAAACCGGTAAAATGGAGTGGTACCACGGGTTAACAGCCCGTCTCCTGCAATACAAGCAGGCGGCGGGCTTTTCTATCGCCGCCTGAATTTAGGAGGCGATGTTTCATGACACAAGAGAAAAAGCCGATTCTGATCGGTGGTGCCTGGCCATATGCCAACGGCCCACTGCACATCGGCCACCTGGCCTGTGCCTGAAGCGGCGAACAAATGAGCAGCAGTTCACCGGGGGGTGAAAATATGCGATAATAAAGCATCATCTTCCGGCTGCCATTCATGCAATCGCTGTCGGACCCGATAAAGGAGTATGCCAATGCCGCCCATAAGCCTATTAATCAAACCGGCTTCAAGCTTGTGCAACCTGCGCTGCCAATACTGTTTTTACCATTCATTGAGCAAAAACCGGCGGATCGCCTCATACGGCCTGATGCCGGAAACCATTCTCGAACAAATTGTTCGCAGGGCGTTTGAAGAAAGCGATACACTGGTTACCTTTGCTTTTCAGGGCGGTGAACCAACAGTGCGTGGCCTGCCGTTTTATGAGCGTTTGATCTGTTTTGTCGAGCAATATAACCAAAAGCATATACCTGTCCAGTATGCCCTTCAGACCAACGGTCTGCTAATCGATGAGCAATGGGCACGTTTTCTGGCAAAGCATCGTTTTCTGGTTGGCCTTTCATTGGACGGCTATAAGGAGATGCATGACTCCCTGAGGGTAGACAGCAATGGCCAAGGATCATACAAGGCGGTTCTTCAGGCGGCTTCATTGATGCAAAAGCACCAGGTCGCGTTCAATATATTAACGGTGGTCAGCAATCGTCTGGCCAGGCATGCAGAGAAAATTTACCGTTTTTATGAGCGCCAGGGATTTAACTATCTGCAGTTCATCCCTTGTCTGGCTCCGCTGGGAGCAGATCCCGCCGATGATCCGTATGCGGTAAGTCCCGAGCGCTATGCAGATTTTCTGCTGCGCCTTTTCGATCTATGGTATGCAGATATAGTGCAGGGTAAAGAGGTCAGCATCCGATTATTCGACAACTGGGTGCGCATGGCGGCCGGTGAACGGCCTGAACAATGTGGCCTGAGCGGCGTCTGTACCTGCCAGCTGGTGATCGAGTCTGACGGCGGCGTCTATCCGTGTGATTTTTATGTTACGGATGAATGGCGCATCGGTCAGATTCAGACCGATCGCCTGACAGACATGATGAAATCTGAAATAGCCGAACGTTTTGTCACCCAGTCACAATATGTACCGGACAGCTGTCGTTCCTGCAGCTGGTATCCCATCTGCCGTAATGGATGCCGCAGAGACCGGCTGATCCTTGAAGATTTGTCCATACCTGGTCAAAACCGCTTCTGCACAGCTTATCAGGCCTTTTTCAGTCAGGTATATCCGCGGCTAGCGCATCTGGCCCGTTTCTGGAAACAGATGCAGCAGCGTGCATCACTGTCACCGCCGGTCAGACACAATCAGTCAGGAGGTGAACGCAACTGATGTTGATCAATCAGACCGGGCATAAACGCACTGCGTTCCTGGCTGGTCTGCTGCTGACGCTCTTCATGTTGAGCAGCTGTAGCGGACTCACCGAGGATTTGTTTGGTCCAGACTGGACCTGGCCTTCCCTGAGCACGGCTGGGCAGCCGGCGACCCTGCTGCCAGATCAAACATCAACAGCAGTGGAAACAGCTGCAACTGCCTCAATAAGCACCCGGGCGAGTTCATCATCTGGGTTATCTGGTGCAACGGCAACCCTTGATTTTATCCGGGAGACACCTGCGTTTGATGAGCAGGTCAAAGCCTTGCTGTTGGCAGGACTCGAGGACAGGGCGCGCAGCATCAGCCTGGATCAGGTGTTTCATGCCTGGCTGGTGCCGGAAAAGCAGGTGCAAGGAGCCATTGACCGGATTTATAACCTTTTTTCAGAAATATATCATCGGCAGCCGCGCTTTTTTTATCTAAACGGTTCTTTTCAAATATACTATTCTGTCCTGCGTGACGGAGACAGTGAAATTGCCGGAATGCGTATAGAACCAGCCTACTGGTCGAGTACAGAAGCACTGGGGGACGCAGCGCTGTCTGATATGATCAGCCAGGTCGACAGCGTCGTGCACGAACTGGCCAGTCAGATCGCCAGGCAAACGGCTGATCCATATGAACAGCTTGTCTTACTGCAAGAATGGCTGGTGCGCCATATTACCTACGATGCAACAGAAGATCAGGGTACAAACCATGCCGGCAGCGCTTTGCTGCAAGGCGTGACCCTCTGCCAGGGCTATGCCCAGTCATTCCAACTGGTTGGTCAGGCTTTGGGTCACGATGTGCGCCTTATCAGCGGCGAAGCAGATGGCATCGGCCATGCCTGGAACCAGGTAGTCCTGCAGGGTACGGCTTATCATGTTGACGTGACTTTCGACGACCCGACACCGGACGAAGATCCGCAGAGGCCTGTACGTCATGCCCATATGTTCCGATCCGATGAGGTCTTCGCACAAACCCACCAGTGGGACCGGAGTGCCTTTCTGCCTTGTCCGTATGACGGCGCTTTTTTCTATCACCGGCAGAATCTCGTAGCCGCTGACCGTGACGCGCTGCAGAAACAGTTACGATCGACTATAGCCAGCCTGGATTTGGAAACAACAGGTTATGGACAGGTGGAACTGCTCTATACAGGACTGGATGCTCCAGGGAAAAATGAACTGGAAACCCTTTTTGTGGCTGAACTGCGTGGCCTTCTCGATGCGCGGAAAGTCTATTACCGGGCAGATTGGGTTAAGCAGGTAGCTATGATGCAAGTCAGCTATGAGCATGGAAATGCGATACGATAAGGTCAGGGCGGGTTGAATAGCAGATAAGGGGGAGCACTTGATTTATCTCTTTGCCGTAAATCCGGGGTCGACTTCAACCAAAACAGGTCTGTTCCGTGACAGCACCTGCCTGAGTGAACAGACGATCAGGCACAGCGACTGTGAACTGCAGCAGGGAGGTGGCCTGAAAAGACAGCTTAGCCTGCGCATGCATGCCGTTGAGACAATTCTGCAGGCAGATCTGCTTCGTCAGGGTTTAAGCCGCAAAGACCTTGCTGCTTATATCGGACGTGGCGGGCTGCTGCATCCGCTCACCGGAGGGACTTATCTGGTGAATCAGGCTATGCTTGACGATCTGGCTGACGGCCGTTATGGTGTTCATGCCAGCAACTTTGGAGCGCAGATCGCTTCAGAACTGGCCTGGCCCCTGGGCAAGCCGGCCTATGTTGTTGATCCACCGGTTGTCGATGAGATGATGATGCTGGCCCGCTATACCGGACTGCCGGAGATCCGGCGGCGCAGCGTCTTTCATGCGCTGAACCACAAAGCCGTCGCACGTCGTGCAGCCGAACGTATCGGCCGGCCATACGAGGAATTGAATTTGATCATTGCGCATCTTGGCGGCGGTATATCCGTCGCTGCCCATGATCACGGAAGCGTGATCGATGTCAACGATGCTATGGAAGAAGGGCCTTTTTCCCCCGAAAGGGCCGGCTCGCTGCCGACCCTGCAACTATTGCAGCTTTTTTCAGATTCTGGTTTTGATCTGGCGGCCATGCGGCGAAGGCTGGTCGGCCAGGGCGGCCTATTTGCCTATACCGGATTGACCGATAACCGAACCATTGAAACCATGGCCGCCAGACGCTCTGATTATCACCAGCTGCTGCAGGCCATGGCCTACCAGGTGGCCAAATCTTTGGCTTCTTTAACGGCGGCTTTTTCTGGTCCGGCTGACGCTGTTGTGATTACAGGCGGACTAGCCCGCAACGCCTTTCTGATCCATGAAATTCGCTGCAGAATTCACTTCACCGCCGAAATCATGGTTTTTCCGGGTGAATATGAACTAGCCGCGCTGGCTGAAGGCGCACTACGCGTACTGACCGCAGGTGAACCCGCGCTCATCTATGAGAAGGAGGCATGACACAGCATGCGACATTTAGCCGATCTAGAGCAACTCGTCAGCCAGAAGCCACCTGGACGCATAGCTGTCGCGGCTGCCCATGAAGAAAATGTGCTGCGTTCTGTACATGCTGTGTACAGCAAAGGTTATGCCAGCCCTATTTTAATCGGAGATAAAGAGAAAATATTCAGCTGTGCTGATGCTCTGGAACTGGATGTTTCCAAGATGGGTATCATCAAGGAGACAGATGCGGTCAGGTGCGCGGAAATCGCCGTAAACCTGGTGCAGAGTGCCGAGGCAGACGCGATTATGAAAGGGCAGCTGCAGACGGCGGATTTACTCAAGGCCGTTCTATCCCGTGATAAAGGATTGCGGACCGGTGGCCTGCTGAGCCACATTGGGCTTTACGATGTGGCGGGATACAACAAACTGCTCCTGGTGACTGATGCGGGCATTAATATAGACCCGAATCTGCAGCAGAAAGTGGACATTATCCGGAATGCGGTCAAGGTGGCCGGAGCGCTGGGCATACAGCTGCCAAAGGTTGCCGTACTGGCAGCTATTGAGACGGTTAATCCGGCCATGCCCAGCACGTTGGATGCTGCTGCTCTGGCAAAAATGGCGGACAGGGGGCAGATTAAAGACTGTCTGGTTGATGGTCCGCTGGCAATGGACAACGCCATCAACCTGGAAGCAGCGAAACAGAAGAACATAATCAGCCCGGTGGCTGGAGACGCAGATATCCTGCTGGTGCCTGATATTGAAGCCGGCAACATCTTGGTAAAAGCACTGACCTTCATCAGCAAGGCACGTTCCTGCGGGACGATAACCGGCGCCAGGGTGCCACTGATTGTAACATCACGGGCTGAAAGCAGTGAAGCAAAATATTTCTCGATACTGTTGGCCTTGACCATGCTTGGACATAATGATCCGGAGATAGGGAGGGAATCCTGATGGCAAAACATAAGATGAGCATCATTTCTGTCTGGGTGGAAGACAAAGCGGGTGTGCTGTGGCATATCACCCAGTTGTTTGGCGAAGCGAACTGCAACATTAACAGCCTGGCGGTCGGCAGCACTGAAAAACCGGGCATTTCCCGCATGACCATCATCGTGGATGGAGACAGCTCGGCGATTGATGTGGTTCTGGCCAGCCTGAACCGCATCACCAGCCTCGTTAAGGTGAAGAAAATCGATGATGATGAATCAGTGCTGATGGAATTAGGTCTGATCATGGTCGACGCGCCTGATGAGAAAAAAACCGACATCATCAACCTGGTCAATGTATTTCGCGCCCGCATTGTTGATGTCGCCACTCAGTCGATGACCATAGCCATATCCGGCGGACCGGTCAAGCTGCAGGCGCTGATTGATCTGCTGCGTCCTTTTGGTATTCTGGAGATTGTGCGGACCGGTGCCATTGCCATCGACCGGGGTGTGCGCAGCTTGGAATAACAGCCATCAGGCGACAGTGCCTGTTTCAAACTGGCTGTTATATAGCTCTGCATAAAAGCCCCTGGCCGCCAGCAGTGCTTCATGAGTGCCTTGTTCGACAATATCACCATGATTCATGACCAGAATCAGATCAGCGTCACGGATGGTGGAAAGACGGTGCGCGATGATAAAACTTGTGCGGCCTTTCATAAGCTCGATCATCGCTTTCTGAATCAGCAGTTCCGTACGGGTATCCACAGAACTGGTGGCTTCATCAAGAATAAGGATACGCGGATCGGCCAGAATCGCCCGGGCAATCGTCAGCAGCTGCTTTTGCCCCTGGGATACATTGCTGGCTTCTTCATTGAGCACCATATCATAACCTTGAGGCAGCGTGTGTATGAAGTGGTCGACATAAGCAGCCCTGGCAGCTGCGGCGACTTCATCGTCGGTCGCATCAAGACGGCCATAGCGGATGTTGTCTCTGATGGTGCCGTTGAAAAGCCAGGTGTCCTGCAGCACCATGCCAAACAGATCGCGCAGCTCTGCGCGGCGAAAATGGCGAATGTCAGTATCATTTAGTCTGATGGATCCTTCATTGACATCATAAAAGCGCATAAGAAGCTTGACAATGGTGGTTTTCCCCGCACCGGTCGGTCCGACAATGGCCACTTTCTGACCGGGGACGATGTGCGCGCTGAAATTCTGGATGACGGGTTTGTCCGGCAGATAACTGAAACTGACCTGGTCGAAAGCAACCTCGCCTGTGACATGGTCTGTGGAGGCAGGTTCTCCGTGGTCCGCAGCTTCCTCTGGCTCATCGATGAATTCAAAAACACGCTCGGCCGCCGCCATGGTCGACTGCAGCACATTCGCCACACCGGCGACCTGAGCGATCGGGTGGGTGAATGATCGCATATACTGGATAAATGCCTGGATATCACCCACTGTGATGATCCGGGTAATGGCCAGCCAGCCACCCAGGATGCTAACGACAACATAACCGATGTTGCCGACAAACTGCATGATCGGCTGCATCATGCCGGATAAAAACTGCGATTTCCAGGCTGATGTGAAGAGCTTCTGGTTGAGACCGTTGAAGCGCTTGACTGAATCGGCTTCGCCACTGTAGGCTTTGATAATCAGGTGGCCGCTGTACATCTCTTCGACATGGCCGTTGACCTGGCCCAGTACTTTCTGCTGTTGTGAGAAATATTTATGCGACCGTTTGACGACAAAAGAGATGAGCAGCGAGGAGACTGGAACGATAAAAAGCGCGGCCAGCGTCATCAGCCAGCTTATGGTGAACATCATGACCACCACGCCGATCAGGGTCGTGATGGCTGCGATAAGCTGGGCCAGGCTTTGGTTCAGTGTATGGCCGACCGTATCAACATCATTAGTGACACGCGACAGGACTTCGCCGTGTGTCTGCCGGTCAAAATAGCTGAGCGGCATGCGGTTGATTTTCGCTGCGATGTCTTTCCTGAAATGGTAGCTTACTTTCATAGACACTCCGGCCATGAGATAACCCTGGATGTAGTTGAAAAGCGTGCTGACCGTGTAGATGATGGCCAGCCAGACGAGAACGCGTCCTATATATGGAAAATCGATCGAGGCACCACTTTTGTTCATAATTTTGGCAACAGCACCCTCGAAAAGCCTGGTCGTGGCTTTCCCCATGATTCTGGGACCAATAATGGCAAAAACAGTGCTGCCGACCGCGAAAAGAAGGGCGATGCCAGTCATCAGCCTGTAAGGGCGCATGATTTTCAGGAAACGGCGTAATGTTCCGGACAAATCCCTGGCTTTTTCTCCTGGAATCATGGCAGGCGGCCCGCCAGCCCCCGGTCCACGCGGCCGTCGTGTGGCATTCGTGTTCGGAGCTTCATCTGGTGATAGCCCGGGTGCTTTTTTTTGCTTCATCTCGGTTTTGTCCGGGTTGTTCATAAGGCCAGCTCCTTTTCTGAAAGTTGGGATATGGCGATCTCCCGATAGACAGAACATGTTTTCATAAGTTCCTCATGCGTCCCCAGTCCGGCGATCCGCCCTTCGTCGAGGACAATAATTTGTTCAGCATGCCGGATCGTTCCGATACGCTGCGCGACAATGATGATCGAGGCGCCTTGGGTGTTTTTGCGCAAGGCCTTGCGTAAAGCAGCGTCGGTTTTGTAGTCCAATGCAGAAAATGAATCATCGAATATGTAGATATCCGGCTGGCGCACGAGGGCCCGGGCTATTGATAAACGCTGTTTCTGGCCACCCGATACATTGATGCCGCCCTGGGCGATCGCAGTGGCAAAGCCTGCTTCGGTTTCTGCAATAAACTCATCTGCCTGCGCTGTTGCGGCTGCTTGCATAATCTGGTCGTCAGATGCATCAGGCTTGCCGTAGGCGATGTTGTCCCTGATGGAACCTGTGAACAGGATACCCTTCTGGGATACATAACCGATTTTCTGCCGCAGTTCCTCCTGGGGCACTTGGCGGACATCGACCCCGTCGACCAGCACGCGACCTTCACTGACATCATAAAAACGGGGGATCAGATTGATTAATGTGGATTTGCCGCAGCCGGTGCTGCCAATAATGGCGGTTGTTTCACCAGGGCGGGCTGTCAAGGATATTGCATGCAGGACATCTGCATCGGCGCCAGGATAGCGGAAGGACACATTTTCGAAAACAACGTTTCCCCTTGCTGATGGGTCAAACACGGCTGGCTCCTGTGGATCGAGGATAACCGGCTGGACGGAGAGTACTTCCAGGATACGCTGTGCGGAGACACTGGCCCGGGGCAACATGATGAAAACCATCGAAAGCATCAGAAAGCTCATGATGATCTGCATTGTATACTGGATAAAGGCCATGATGTCACCCACCTGCATGACGCCGAGATCAACTTGTCGGGCACCTGTCCAGACGATTAGCAGGGATATGCCATTCATGACCAGCATCATCAGGGGCATGGTCATGGCCATGAGCCGGCTGACAAACAGGTTGATTTTTGTCAGATCCAGGTTGGCCTGGTCAAATCGCTCTTCTTCATGCTGCTCTGTATTGAAGGCGCGGATGACCATCAACCCGGAAAGAAACTCGCGGGTCACCAGGTTGAGGCGGTCAACCAGCTTCTGTATCTTTTTGAAGCGTGGAACCGCAATATTGAAAAGCACAAGGATTAACGTCATGAGAATCGCTACGGCCAGAGCAATGATCCAACCCATGGATACATTGCTGTTGAGCACCTTGATGATGCCGCCGATGCCAAGGATCGGCGCGAAAAAGAGGATTCGCATCAGCATGACCAGTGCCATCTGCACTTGCTGGACATCATTTGTTGTCCGGGTGATCAGGGAGGCAGTGGAGAACGTGTCAAACTCAGCACTGGAAAAAGATTCAACACGCGTGAAGGTCCCCTGACGTAGATCCCGGGCGACACCGGCCGCGACACGGGCTGCGAAATAGCCAACCAGAACAGCGCAGGCTGCACCAGCCAGCGCGATTAAAAGCATCATAGTACCGGTTTTCAAAATGTAGCGGCGCTGCCAGTCAAGGAGGTCTACGCCGATTGTTTCATATTCCGCTGCTGTAAAAGCAACCGCGGACTGCTTGATAAGGCTGTCAGGAACGGATGCCAGCTCAGTGTAGATCTGATTCAACATTTGCCTACGCTGTTCCTGAGGAAGTTCTCCCAGCTGTTCCAGAAAAGAAGGGTTGGCCGGCAGAGCCGGGAGACGAAAGGTTTCCTGTCCGACCATGGTCAACAGAGCGAGGGCTGAGACCAACTGACTTTCGGTTTTAGCCGACAACGGTGCATCCGGTTTGCGTTCTGCCAGCGCTTCACTAGCCAGCAGGGGGTATTGCTCGACTAGACTTTCCTGTTCAGGGCTGCTACCCTCACCAGGTGCCAGCGTCTGATAGGCTGAAAGTATTTCGGCAGACTGTTCTGTGTCCAGCAGCACCTGCAGCTGCTGAAAGGTTTTCTGTCGCATAATTTGGGGAACAGCCCGTTCAATGCCATTCTGCTGTATACCGACATTGACGATGCGCGACATGTAGTCGGGCAAAGCCAGATCGGTTATGGCCTGGGCAAACAGCAGCAGAAAAACCAAAAAGACCGCCCCTGCATATGGCCGCAGATACCGGATCAGTTTGATCATACGTAGAGATCCTCCCTATCAGAAAAAACATCTGTTTTGATGTAGCTTTTTTAACAAAGTCTTCCTGACGAATTCAGCTGCGTTGCAGCCTGTCAGACATAAGCGTGTCTCTGAAGTCAAGCTGTACTCGTCGGGAAAAACTGTATTTGTTATTATACTGCAAACCAGGCCTGACGGGAATGTAAACGTTATGGTTCGCCAAACTGACCTTTGTCGCTATCTCTCGCGCCGGCAAGCCATAAGGCAGGCTTGCTTTATCCGTAATGAACGATTATAACTGAAAAAGGTTGATATTTTTTCATTCGCAACAGGCTGACGCAGTCTGAATTTGCTCACTCATGAGGAGAAATAATCATGGCCGAGAAAATGAAACATTCAGGATGTTTACCGGGGCCGGAGGGTGATGGCAGCGGCCTGACTGAGGATCAGGCATTCCGGGAGTCACCGGATCAATACTGGCATTTTGCGACGCTGTCACAAGTGCCTGCTTATCGTGATTCGCCATTTGCCGATAGCAAATACGACGGTTTGCGTGATCTTTTAATCACCGGCGCGTCTGTCGAAGGGAAACCAGCAGCGTTTTTTGCTTATGTCGGTTATCCCGCTACGCCGCCGCCTGCAGGCGGTTATCCCGGTATCCTCCTGATTCACGGCGGCGGTGGCACAGCTTATCCGCAGTATATGAATTTATGGATGGATCAGGGTTACGTGGTTATGGCGCTGGACTGGTACAATCAAAGGCCGCTGTCTCAACCTGGCCGTTTGACCGAAACCAATGTCGCGCGTGCTGCTTTGCCAGGCGGCAAACGACAGCTTCACGAGATAAATGTGGCCAACATGGTCATTGCCCATTCTCTGCTGCGTTCGCTGGATCAGGTGAATGCTGACAAAACCGCGTTTGTCGGACTTTCCTGGGGCAGTTGGTATGGCGCGATCGTGGCCGCGGTCGATCCGCGCTTTAAAGGCGGTATCGAAATATACTGCGGTGGTGTCGACAAAAATCGCCCAGACATGATTAACGGGCGTTTTCACCATGCGATCAAAGTTCCGCTTTACTGGGTGGCAAGCACCAACGATCAAAATGTGACGCCAGCTGCCCTTCAGCATGGCTTTAATGCATGTGCCAAGCTTGAAAATAAATCGTTGGTGATCGACCTGCCTCATTCGCATATTGGCTTTACTTTTCCATCCTGTTTCCGGATGGCAGCGTTTTTTCTGCAAGACGGACCTGGTTTGCCCAAACTGGGTTCAGCTCAGCTCAGCGGTTCAGTTCTTCGTGCGGATATCATCGCCCGGGGCAAGGGGGTTACGCAGGCTATCCTCTGTTATACGGAAGACGCGAAAGAGCCCATCGCTTATAAACGCACCTGGAAGAGCATTCCCGCTCAAGTCAGCGCTGATCAGGTCCAGGCTGAACTGCCACCGAACGTTTTCCAGTGTTTTCTGTCCGCATACGATGAAAAAAGCCCGTTTGACGATCTGTGCGGCTCGACGAATCTGCTTGAATTCCCGGTTTACGGTTAGGAAGAACGGTCTATATCGTATAAACCACAGGTTATTGTCATGGCAAGAACCCCAGCAAAAAAGCGTTTTGCCTCTTGATCTGAAGCAAAACGCTTTTTCTATTCTTGGCATTTACGACTTTGTCTGTAGTGACAGCAGATGAATCGATTCAGTTATCTCAGTCTTCTGCCAGCAGGACTTTGGCTTCGGCAACCAGGTTTTCAACGGTAAAGCCAAATTGCTCAAACAACGTCGCTGCCGGAGCGGATGCCCCAAAGTGATCAATGCCAATGACTTTGCCGTCCAGGCCAATATAGCGGTACCAGGGCATTGTTGTGCCAGCTTCCACAGCCAGCCGCTTGCGTAATCTGTCGGGCAGGACACTTTCTTTGTAAGCCTGCGGCTGTTTCTCAAACACTTCCATACTGGGCATAGAGACGACACGGGATTTGATACCGTCGTTGCTCAGGACTGCGGCCGCCTGCAGCGTCAATTCGACCTCAGATCCGGAAGCCATCAAGATCAGATCGGGATCGGCTGCATCCTGCAACACATAGCCGCCTTTTAGCGCCTCTGGTCCGGTCCCGTCCAGTGTCGGTAAGTTCTGCCTGGTTAAAACGAGGCAAGTCGGCCCCTGGTTTTGCAAGGCCAGTACATAGCCTGCCGCTGTTTCCTTGCCATCCGCTGGGCGGAAAACAGTCATATCCGGTGTGGCACGCAGGGCTGCCAAATGTTCAATCGGTTCATGGGTCGGGCCATCTTCACCGACACCGATGCTATCATGCGTCAGCACATAGATCACAGGAAGCTTCATCAGAGCGCTGAGGCGCATGGCGCCTTTCATGTAATCGCTGAAAACAAAGAAAGTCGCGCAGAACGGGCGCAAACCGCCATAAAGGGCTATTCCGTTGCTCACGGCAGCCATCGCGTGTTCGCGAACACCAAAATGAATGTTGATGCCTTCGTAATGATCAGCGCTCAGCCAGCCGCCGTCTTTGATGACCGTTTTGGTTGACGGCGCCAGGTCGGCACTGCCGCCGATCAGATTGGGTAGCCTTTCAGCAAGTCTGTTCAGACAAGTTCCGCTGGTCGCTCGGGTTGCCTGTGCGCCGGAAAATGACCAGAATGCCTCGTCATTCATCAGATCTGGCAGTGTGCCGTCGAGACAGTCATCCAGTCTGGCGGCATCCTCAGGATATGCTTTCGCATAGGCCTGTCTGAGTTGCTGCCAATCCTCTTGGGAACGTGCGATCCCGGCAGTCTTGGCTTTCAGATATTCAAGAAGTTCTGCCGGTACATCAAAGGGTGACTTGCCCGGCCAGCCGGCCATTTCTTTGGTCTTGGCAACATTGTCCTCACCCAAAGGCTCGCCATGTGTTTTGGCATCACCGGCCAGTGGCGAACCGTAGCCAATCGCTGTTTTGACAATAATCATGGTGGGGCGGGAGAGGTCAGACTTGGCCTCTGCGATAGCCTGGGCGATGGCTGTCCGGTCATTGCCGTCAGCCACGTGGATGACCTGCCAGCCATAGGCTTCATGCCGCTTGCCGACATCTTCTGTGAAAGAAACATCTGTATCGCCTTCAATGGAAATGTTGTTGTCATCATAAAATACAATCAGTCTGCCCAGTTTCAGGGTGCCGGCCAGGGAAGCCGCTTCCCCGGTGAGCCCCTCCATCATGCAGCCATCACCTGACAGTACATAAACATAGTGGTCGAAAAGGTCAAAGCCTGGTTTGTTGAAACGGGCTGCCATATGGGCCTGGGCCAAAGCCATGCCAACTGCCATGGATAATCCTTGACCGAGCGGTCCCGTGGTCGCTTCTACACCGGCGGTATGACCGAATTCAGGATGTCCTGGTGTTTTACTTTCCCATTGACGGAAAGATTTCAGGTCATCCAGGGTCAGGCCATAATCAAAGAGGTAGAGCAAAGCGTATAGCAGCATGGAGGCGTGACCGGCACTCAGGACAAACCGGTCACGATTCATCCAGCGCGGATCGCGTGGATTGAATTTCATTTGATTCGCCCAGATTTCATAGGCCAGTGCGGCAGAACCCAGGGCCATGCCAGGATGACCGGATTTTGCCTTCTGGACGCTTTCTGCAGTCAGAACGCGGATGGCGTCAATCGCCAGTTGATCGAGTTTCTTGTTTTCAGTCATAGTGTTCACCTCGCGCTAGAATTGATGGCCTTTCATACATCCGGCAACCGTGTACCACCGTTTGACCAGCCTGCGGACTTGCCACGAAAGCGTTGTTTGTCAGCCATCTTGATTTGCATTGCTATTATACACATATTCGATGACTTTGGCGATGGAATCCGCAGATCTTAAGTGTCGTGGCCAGCTGGCCTTGCCAGCAAAAAAACGGTATGATGTTTGTAAGCAAAACGAAAATGATGACGGTTTCCGGATTGAGCAAATATGCTGGCTAATAGCGTAAGCGCATAAAGAAAAGGAAAAATGAGGTGATCTCTTGACACAACAAATATCGGCAAATCAGCCGTTCGTGGAAGCCGTTCGGCAGAGTCTGCGGGAACAAGGTGAGCTTATGACGATGACCTTGCAGCAGGCTTGTTCAGACAACAAGGAAGAGGCAGAAACGGCCGTTCATGACGCACGGGTGGCTTTGCGACGTTCACTGGCTCTCCTAGAGCAAGCCCGTCCCTGGATCGACAAATCCTGGATTCAAAACAGACGCAAGGATCTGCGTCTGTTTCAGCGCCAGCTGTCCAGCATGCGTGATCTGGATGTGCTGATGAATAAAGCAGAGCAGTTTTATGCCCAAAACGAGGTGCAAGGCAGTGATGCGCTTCTGGCCATTCTGAGGGATCGGCAAAATAAAAAAAGGCAGGATCTGGCAAGATGCCTGCAAAGTAAAGAAGCTGTGCAGCGACTGGGTAAAGCCCTTTCAGCTGTTTCAACTCCGGAAGCGACCCTGCACATGCTGCCGAAACCGGTTGATGAGAAAGGGCGTGTTTATCTTTTCAGGATGGCCGATTGCCTGCCGGCTATGCTGTTGCAGGTGACAGCCAGGCTGACGGTTTATCAAAGTGTGGTCACTGTGAAGCCGGCAGAAAACGGGCATGATCCTGAGCCGTCCGGCGACACATCTGGCAAGGTCGGTGTCGATGCTTCAGAACTGCTGCTGCATCGACTGCGTCTGGCAGCCAAAGATGTCCGCTACAGCCTTGCTTTTGCCCAACCCTGGTTTGGCGATGCAGCGAAACCTCTGACCGGAGCTTTCAAAGAAATTCAGACTGCTTTGGGAAATTGGCATGATGTTGTCATCGCTGAACGGTTCCTGCAAAGCAGAAAAGCCCGCGCACACTCTGTGGCATCGGCTTCATGGCTGAACGAGCTAAGGCAGGAAAAAGCGGCTTTCCTGCAAGCTTTTGCCAGACAGTGGCAGATCATGACACCGGCATGGTTTCATCAGCATCTGGCAGCCTGCATGGGTCATCTGCATACAGTCAAGGCTGGCTGCGCCTGCTGTGCGGGCTGCGGTAATGATCCTCGGCAGAACGGCTAACATTGCGTGTGCCGGGAAAACCATTATAATAAAATGGATCGGTTGTCTGGAATAGGATGACTTGATCGCGCATTAGAATGGTTTTCTCAAGGCAGGAGGGATCCGATTTGTACCAGATTATCAAAAAGCAGAAATTGAATGACAGTGTGACGCGGATGACGATTGATGCACCAGCCATCGCGCACAAAGCTGAGCCGGGCCAGTTTATTATCCTACGTGTCCATGAAGATGGCGAACGCATACCCCTGACCATTGCCGATTTCAATCGGGAAGCCGGTACGGTGACCATCATATATCAGATTGTCGGCAAGACGACATCCTTGCTGGACCAGCAAAACGAAGGAGACAGCATCCTGGATTTTGTAGGGCCGCTGGGCGTTCCTACACATCTGGACGGCTATCGACGCGCTGTTGTGATTGGCGGGGGCCTTGGCTCGGCCATTGCTTATCCGCAGGCCAAAAAGCTGCATCAACTGGGCGCGCAGGTGGACATGGTCGCCGGATTCCGCAATAAAGACCTTATCATCCTGGAAGAAGAGATGGAGGCTGTCAGCGATAACCTGTACATCACAACGGATGACGGGTCTAATGGCTGCCGCGGATTTGTTACCGATGTCCTGGAACAATTATTGGAAAAAGACGCTTCATATGATCTGGTTGTCGCCATCGGGCCCCTGATCATGATGAAAATGGTTAGTCAGCTGACTTTGCCCTATGCAATCAAAACGATTGTCAGTATGAATCCGGTCATGGTTGACGGAACGGGCATGTGTGGCGGCTGCCGCGTGACCGTTGGCGGCAAAACAAAATTCGCCTGTGTTGATGGACCGGATTTTGACGGGCACCAAGTGGATTTTGATGAAGCGATGCGCCGTCAGCAGATCTACAAAAGCGATGAGAAAGCCGCTTATGAGCAGCATATCTGCCGCCTTACCGGAAAGGAGCATCGTCATGGCTAATCTGTCCCCGCGAAAAGTGCCGATGCCTGAGCAGGACGCGGCTGAGCGCAGCCGGAATTTCCGTGAAGTCGCCTTGGGCTACACCGCTGAGATGGCCATGGAAGAAGCTGGACGCTGTCTGAATTGCCGGCATAAACCCTGCATGGATGGTTGTCCGGTCAATGTGGAGATCCCCGGGTTCATCACCCTGGTGGCAGCAGGGAAATTTGCTGAAGCTTACGAACTGATCACCGCCACCAACAGCCTGCCGGCCATCTGTGGGCGGGTCTGCCCCCAGGAATCACAATGCGAACGTCTCTGCATCCGCGCTAAAAAAGGTGAACCTGTCGCCATTGGACGCCTGGAGCGCTTTGTCGCGGACTGGGCTATGGAAAATGGTGTCTTCAAGCAGGATAAAGCTGAGCCCAAAAACCGGAAAGTTGCTGTTATCGGCTCTGGTCCGGCAGGGCTTGCCTGTGCTGGGGACTTAGCCAAGCGCGGTTACAATGTGACGATTTTTGAGGCATTTCATGTGCCGGGTGGCGTACTGATGTACGGTATTCCTGAATTTCGTCTGCCTAAAGCCCTGGTTCAGGAAGAGATTGACCATCTGCGCCAGATGGGTGTTGAGATCCTGACCAATCAGGTGATTGGCAAGCTGTACACTCTTGACGATCTTGGTCAGCAAGGTTATGAAGCGATTTTTATCGGAAGCGGAGCCGGTCTGCCCAGCTTCATGGGGATACCGGGTGAAAACTTTAATGGAGTCTACTCAGCCAATGAGTTTCTGACGCGTGTTAATCTGATGAAAGCCTATAAGTTCCCGGACTGCGACACTCCGGTCAAACTGGGCCGGCGTGTTGCCGTTATCGGAGGGGGCAATGTGGCCATGGACGCTGCACGCAGTGCCAAACGCCTGGGTGCGGAGACCGTTTATATCGTGTATCGCCGGTCTGAAGCTGAAATGCCGGCACGGTTGGAAGAAATCCACCATGCACAGCAGGAAGGCATTGAATTCAAACTGCTGACCAATCCCCTGAGTATTGAAGGTTCCGGTGACGGCTGGGTCAAAGCCATGAAGTGCATTGAGATGGCTTTGGATGAGCCTGACGCAACAGGCCGCAGAAGGCCTGTTGCCATACAGGGATCCGAATTTGAGCTGCCGGTGGACAATGTGATCGTCGCGATCGGCCAGAGTCCCAATCCGCTGATCACTGCGGCGACACCGGATTTGGCCACCCAGGCCTGGGGCGGGATTGTTGCTGAAGAAGAAACCATGGCGACCAGTATACCCGGTGTTTATGCCGGTGGTGACGCGGTGACCGGAGCAGCAACGGTTATTCTGGCGATGGGCGCGGGAAAGAAAGCAGCTAAGGCTATCGATGACTACCTGGAAGGCAAGCCTTATGACCCGGAGAATCCAGCCTGTGTCTTTAGTTTGAACAGAAACGAGAACTAGTCAGGCTGTTGTCTTTGGCACAGGGATATGCCGTTGCGTAACACTTATCCGGTTTGCGTTAACAGATCAGGAGGAATCCATGAACAAACAGCAAATTTTGCAGAAAATAACATCCTGTGGTCTTGTCGCTGTCGTCAGGGCAGAAAGCACTGATCAGGCGATGCGCATTGTTGATGCCTGTATCGCCGGTGGTGTGGCAGCGATAGAGATAACGTACACCGTACCTGGAGCAGGCCGTGTCATCGAGCAGTTAAGCACGCAGTACAAACCTGAAGATATCATCATCGGAGCAGGGACGGTTCTGGATGCCGAAACTGCCCGCCAGGCGATTCTCAGTGGTGCTGCCTATGTTGTCAGCCCTTGTTTTGATGCAGATACGGTCCGCCTTTGCCAGACCTACCAGATTGCCGTAATGCCCGGAGCCATGACCATCAGGGAAATGGTTGAGGTGATGCGCAGTGGTGCCGATCTGATCAAGCTTTTTCCAGGTGAGCTTTTCGGCCCGGCTATGATTAAAGCCGTCCGCGGACCGTTGCCCCAGGCGCGCATCATGCCGACGGGTGGCGTGACGGTGGCCAACGCGGCTGAATGGATCAGAGCCGGAGCCGTTGCATTGGGTGTTGGCAGTGCCTTAACAGGTGGCGCTAAAACCGGAAAATATACGGACATCACGACAACAGCACGTGCTTTTCTGCATGAAATTACACTGGCTCGAACCAGTCAAAGCTGATAGAAGGTTGTCTGGGGGGAATGATCTATGTCTAAGAAAATTTTAACCTTTGGAGAAATCATGGTTCGCCTTAAGTCGCCAGGCCACGAACGTTTAGGCCAGAGCGGACTGCTGGAAATGACCTTTGGCGGTGGAGAAGCCAACGTAGCCGTGTCTCTGGCCGGATTTGGCCACCAGGCCGGTTTTATAACCGCTTTGCCACAAAATGAAATCGCTGATGCCTGCCTGGCAGAGTTGCGCCGTTTCGCGGTTGATGTGACCGATGTCAGGCGTTGCCCGGGACGTATGGGCGTCTATTATGTGGAAGCCGGGTCAAACCAGCGCCCCTCTAAAGTCATTTATGACCGGGATCAATCCTGTATGGCTTTGTCCGGGCCGTCTGATTTCAATTGGCCGGTCTTGCTGAAGGATGCTGAATGGCTGCATCTCACCGGCATAACACCGGCCATCAGCGAATCCTGTGCCGCGGCCAGCATCGCGGCCATGAAAGCAGCCCGTAACCTGGGCGTGAAAATCTCGCTGGATCTGAATTACCGGGCTAAATTGTGGAACTGGGGCAAAAAAGCATCTGAGGTGATGCCGAGTCTGGCAGCGCTGGCCGATGTGCTCGTCGGCAATGAAGAAGATTGCCAGAAGAGCCTGGGTATTGATGTGGCGAGTGATGTAGCTTCCGGTGAGATATCTGAATCAGCCTATGCCACCCTGACTGAAAGCGTTCTGGAACAATATCCCAATCTCGCTCTGGTAGCCATCACCCTGCGTGAAAGCATCAGCGCTGACCACAACAACTGGTCAGCATGCCTGCATGATGGAAAGGCGTTTTATCGCAGCTGCCGTTATGAGATCCGTCATATCGTCGACCGTGTTGGCGGCGGTGATGCTTTCTGCGGTGGTCTGATCCATGGGCTGCTGACCGAAACGGATACCCGCCGGGCCATTGAGTTCGCGACAGCAGCCAGTTGTCTCAAACATACCATTCCGGGAGACTTTAACCGGGTGACTGCCGCTGAAGTGGAAAAATTGATGCAAGGTGACGCTTCAGGTCGCGTCCAGCGCTGATCTGCTGCGGTTACCCTGGTCGGAACCAGGCTCAGCGCCTGACAGGCTGTTAGCCGGGGAGGTCCTATGAAACTGATTCACTATGAGCTTTTTAAAGTACCGCCGCGCTGGCTTTTTCTAAGGCTGGAAACCGATGACGGCTATGTCGGCTGGGGAGAACCTGTCGTGGAGGGACGGGCGGCCACTGTGGCCGCCTGCGTACGTGAATGCTGGCCTTATCTGGAAGGAAGGGACCCGCGGCGGATCGAGGATATCTGGCAGACCATCTACCGGGGGGGGTTCTATCGAGGCGGTCCAGTGCTGACGTCGGCTTTGTCCGGAATTGAGCAGGCTTTGTGGGATATCAAAGGCAAGCTCTATGGTGTTCCTGTGTATGAGCTGCTGGGCGGAGCCTGCCGCGACCGCGTCCAGGTCTATAACTGGATTGGCGGAGATCGGCCGGATGATGTGCGCGCCAGCACGTTGGCCCAGGTGGCTAGCGGCTTTCAAGCTGTAAAGATGAACGCAACCGAAGAAATGCACTACATTGACAGTTTTGCCAAAGTTGATGCCGTACTGGCCCGTGTCGCTGCCGTTCGGGAAGCCGGCGGTCCTGAGCTGGGCATTGGGATTGATTTCCACGGGCGCGTCCATAAAGCGATGGCCAAGGTGCTTGCCCAGTCGCTGACGCCTTTTCACCCCATGTTCATCGAGGAACCGGTGTTGGCGGAAAACCTGGAAGCCTTGCGCGACATAGCTGCGCTAACAGCCATCCCCATTGCCACTGGTGAACGTCTTTATACCCGCTGGGGTTTCAAACAGATACTGCAGGACGGCTATGTGGATATCATCCAGCCGGACGTCTCTCATGCCGGCGGTATTCTCGAATGCCGGAAAATCGCGGCTATGGCCGAAGCCTATGACGTGGCCCTGGCGCCACACTGTCCTTTGGGTCCCATCGCCCTGGCTGCCTGCCTGAATGTTGATGCCTGTTCGCCCAATGCGTTTATCCAGGAACAAAGCCTGGGCATCCATTACAATGTCGAAAATGACCTCTTGGATTATTTGGAAGACGCAGCAGATTTTACTTTTGAAAATGGATATGTCCAGCTGCCGCGAAAACCCGGACTGGGCATTACCATGAATGAACAGGTCGTGCGGGAACGGGCTAAAACCGGCCATGACTGGAAGAATCCTGTCTGGAGGCAGGCTGACGGCAGCGTCGCGGAGTGGTAGAATAAGCCTATGAAACAGCTTGACACAAACTTTTGTGACATGATCAGACGCCGGCGGATCATCGCGATTCTGCGCCATCTGCCAGAAGACCAGCTGATTCCTGTGTTTCGTGCGCTGGCCCAGGCGGGCATTCAACTGATCGAGATTACCATGAACACAGCTGCCGCGGCCAGGCAGATCGCGCAGGCCCGGGAGCATTTCTCTGATCGTCTGATCATCGGTGCTGGGACAGTCAGCACCCCGGCAAGGGCAAGGGAAGCTCTGGCAGCCGGCGCTCGTTTCCTGGTAACCCCGAATCTTGACCTGCAGGTGGTTAGGGTCGCGCAGGAGGCAGACTGCCCTGTCATACCTGGTGTGCTGACCCCGACAGAGATGATGACCGCTGTGAACGCTGGTGTTTCAGTACTCAAGCTTTTTCCGGCCGCCAGAATGGGTCTTGGCTATCTAAAAGACATCCTGGCACCACTGGACGACTTGAACATAATCGCCGTAGGCGGTATTACGGCAGAGAACGCGCTTGACTGGCTGCATGCCGGCTGTATCGCCGTTGGTATGGGCAGTGCGCTGGTTAGTAGCGAACACTTGCAGTCAGGCGACTATGAGACCCTGCAAACCGAGGTGCGTCAGCTGGTCGATAAATTGACCTGCTGAGTTAGAAATAGACACAAGAGGCTTGGCAATCTGCCGGAAGCATCGAACCGGGAGAACAGGTTCAACACAACACACAGGAGGGATACCATGCGTTATGTCCGTTATGCTCATGGCGATGTACAGTACTGGGGCATGCTGCTGACCGACGATTTGATTCAACCGCTGACCGCCGCACCCTATCTGCGCGGTGTTCCGCTGGGTCAGCCGGTTCCGCTTAAAGCAGTGCGTTTACTGGCGCCTTGCGAACCGGGGAAGATTGTTGCAATTGGCAAGAATTATCGTGATCACATCGAGGAGTTCGACAGCGCGGTGCCAGAGACACCCATTATTTTCATTAAACCATCCACCTCTGTTAACGATCCGGGAAGCCCGATCATACTGCCTCCGCCTGAGATCAGCCGCCAAGTAGATTACGAGTGTGAACTTGCCGCTGTCATAAGCCGCACTGCCTTTCATGTCAGTGCTGCTGAAGCAAAAGACTATATTCTGGGCTATACCTGCCTTAATGATGTGACGGCACGCGACATCCAGGCCCGTGACGGTCAATGGATCCGTGCGAAAGGCTTTGATGGCTTTGCCCCGATCGGGCCGCTGGTCACCGATGAAGTGGATCCGGGCCATCTGACGATCCGGACACGCTTGAACGGAAAAGTAAAACAGGAGTCGTCAACAGCCAACCAGATCTGGCCGATCAGCGAACTGATTGCCTTCATTACCACCTGCATGACCCTGCTTCCCGGCGATGTGGTGTCCACAGGGACGCCTGCCGGCGTCGGGCCAATGCAGGACGGCGATGATGTAATCGTCAGCATTGAGGGCATTGGTGCGTTGCATAACCCGGTCCGTGCTGCCCGCTGATAACAAAACGGACGGTAGATCGCCTGAACGATGGAGGCACATGGAATGAAAGACTTTTATCCGGAAGTTGGTAAAATCCGCTACGAAGGCGCTGCTACAGACAACCCGCTGGCTTTTCGCCATTACAACCCGGAAGCGCTTATCGCAGGCCGGACCATGCGTGAACACCTGCGCTTTGCCATGTCCTACTGGCATACTATGGTTGCGGAAGGTTCCGATATGTTCGGTGTCGGCACCGTCTCCAAAAAGTATGGCAGCAGTGACCCCATGCAGCAAGCCCGCCATAAGGCGTTGGCTGCCTTTGAACTGATGGACAAGCTTGACCTTGATTATTATTGCTTCCACGACAGGGATATCGCACCGGAAGCTGACCATCTTGCTGAAACCAATAAAAGGCTGGATGAAATGGCCTCGCTTTTAGCGGAGCTGCAGAAGGAGTACGGAAAAAAAGTACTCTGGGGCACAGCCAACCTGTTTTCTCATCCTCGCTATCGGCATGGCGCGGCAACCGCCTGTTCAGCCGATGTGTTCGCGTTTGCTGCTGCCCAGGTGAAGAAAGCCCTGGAATTGACGGTTCAGCTGCATGGAGCCGGTTATGTTTTCTGGGGTGGCCGGGAAGGTTATGAAACGCTGCTCAACACCAACATGGCCTTTGAGCTGGATAACCTGGCCCGATTGATGCGTATGGCTGTCGATTACGGCCGCAGCATCGGCTTCCAGGGAGACTTTTATGTTGAGCCGAAACCTAAAGAGCCGACCAAGCATCAGTATGATTTTGACGCCGCAGCCGTGATTGGGTTTTTGCGCCAGTATGGTCTGGATAAGGATTTCAAGCTGAATATCGAAGCCAACCATGCCACCCTGGCCGGACACAGTTTTCAACACGAACTGAGAACCGCCCGTGTTAACGGCATGCTGGGTTCGATTGACGCCAATCAGGGCGATCAGCTGTTGGGCTGGGACACAGACCAGTTTCCGACCAATGTCTATGAAGCGACCTGGTGCATGTTTGAGGTGCTGAAAGACGGCGGATTCAAGCTGGGCGGATTGAACTTTGATGCCAAAACCAGACGCGCGTCCAGCAATCTTGCGGATATCTTCCATGGTTACATAGCCGGTATGGATACATTTGCCCTGGGCTTGAAACTGGCTGACCGTGTGATCCGGGACGGAAGGCTGGACCGCTTTATACAGGAACGTTATGCCAGCTGGCAGGAGGGCATTGGCAAGCGTATTCTGGACGGTACGGCGACCATCTCTGATCTGGAAGCTTATGTTCTGGTTAAGGGTGATGTGGCAACAGGCAGTGGCCATCAGGAGTATCTGGAAAACCTGATCAACCAGATGATGTTTACCGGATGAAGCTTTTATAGGGCGATGTTGTCAGGTGTTTACCAGGCCATTCCTGACGATAAAAGCATCGAGTAAAGGTGATGGCATGTGAAGGGAGCCTCGCATGGCAGAAAAGTGTGTGATCGGTATTGATGTCGGGACAACAGGTGTTAAGGTTCTAGCGTTATCAGAAAAAGGCAGCATCATCCAATCCGCGATTGCAGCATACCCGCTTTATACGCCGCAAGCTGGCTGGACAGAACAGGATCCGGCTGACTGGTGGTCGGCCACCATTCAGGCGCTGCAAAAGGTTTTGCCAGCCTGTCGACATGCCCGGATAGCCGGGATCGGCCTATCCGGGCAGATGCATGGCATGGTAGCGCTGGACAATCACATGCAGGTGGTACGCAGGGCTATTCTCTGGAATGATCAGAGAACAGAAAAGCAATGCCGCGAACTGACAGAACTAGCCGGTGGCGAAGCTGCCCTGCTGGCGATGACCAACAACCAGATGTTGACCGGCTATACTGCCGGCAAGATCCGTTGGCTGCAGCAAAATGAACCGGAAAACTATTCCAGAACGCACTTGATCCTCAATCCTAAAGATTATATCCGCTATTGTTTGACCGGAACAGTCTGTACCGATGTGTCGGATGCGTCTGGCACCGGCCTGTATGACGTTCGTAACAACAAATGGCACACAGGCCTTATGTCGGCATGCCGCATAGATACAGCCCTGCTGCCGCAGGTGCTGGAGTCAACGGATGTTTCAGGCAATATACATGCGGACGCTGCTGAAAAGACTGGACTGCCGCAAGTTATTCCCGTCAGCGCAGGAGGCGGCGACGCGGTTATTTCCACAACAGGCCTTGGGTTGATCCAGCCGGGGCGTATCGGTATCACGTTGGGGACCTCTGGTGTTGTAGCCATGGGAACCCCTTCCTTCATGGCCAATCCGGAGGGGAAACTGCAGGTTTTCCGTGGCAACATCCCTGGGCGCTTCACTGCGATGGGCGTCACACTGGCAGCAGCCGGTTCGTATCACTGGTTTCGTCAGGCTCTGGGACGGTATGAGGTTGATCAGGCTGAAAAAAGAGGCATAAGCGCTTTCCATCTGCTGGATGAAGCGGCAAGTGCCGTACCTGCCGGCTCGGATGGACTTGTTTTTTTGCCCTATCTGACCGGGGAGCGCTGCCCGATTCATGATTCGGAGGCTCGCGGTGCTTTTATCGGCCTAACCAGTCTGCATCACAATGGGCACTTCGCTCGTTCTGTTCTGGAAGGGGTAGCCTATTCCCTGCGCCAAGTTCATGAACTGATCACCATCAGCCAGGAGCGCTGGTTGGATTCCCGTGTGCTTGTCCTGGCTGGCGGCGGTGCTGTCAGTCCGCTCTGGCGGCAAATTATCGCAGATGTATTCCAGCTGCCGGTGCAAACTGTTTACGGCAGCGATGAAGGGGGGGCCTTCGGCGCCGCGCTGGTGGCCGGAGTGACATCGGATCTCTGGCCGGACTTGCAGACAGCTGTCCAACTGGTTCGTCCGGAAAGTGAGACCTGGCCGAATCCGGACAACCAGTCGGTTTACGATATGTTGTATTCAAAATACAAAAAGTTGTATCCTGCCTTGCGTTTCACCTTTACCTGATGGCGACAAGTTGACTGCTGGATATGAAGCGTGCCCCCCGGTGTAAAAACCGGGGGTTTTTTGCGGGATCAGGCAAAATAGTATAAAAAAAGTCAAGACTTAGCTTAGACAGGTTTAACCTAGCGCCGGAAAATAGAGAAAGCGCAAACGATTGGCCAGATGGAACTGCCAATCAGACCGATGTTTGCCTGGAGGAAAAGATGCAAGGAAAAAATCTGGTGCTTGCCGCCTTACGTAATGAAGTAACTTCACGAACCCCATGGGTGCCTTTTGTCGGCTGTCATGCCGCCAGCCTGATCGGCGTGTCAGCAGACCGGTTTCTTCAGTCAGAAGACTTGATTGTAGCCGGGGTTGAGAAAGCCATCGCGGAATATCGCCCCGATGGAATCCCGGCGTTGTTTGACCTGCAGCTGGAAGCAGAGGCAATCGGCTGCCGACTGCAGTGGTCGGTTGACAATCCACCGGCGGTGGTCAGCCACCCGCTCGCTGAAGGGTTTTCCCTGGCAGACTTGCAGATGCCTGATGCGTCATCAGGTCGTTTTCCTCTGGTGCTTCAGGCCATGCGGCGGATTTGTTCCGGAACCGGCCGTGAGCTGGCGGTATACGGGTTGATCACCGGACCCTTCACCCTGGCATTGCATTTGCTGGGAACAGAAATATTCTATCAGATGATCGACGAACCACAGCAGGTACACGAGCTGATGGCGTGGACAACACAGGTCAACATCAATACAGCGCGCCTGTATCTGGAAGCTGGTGTCGATGTGATCGCTGTCGTTGATCCGATGACATCGCAGATTTCACCGCAGAATTTCGCTGATTTTGTAACCCCTTATGTAACCCGTGTCTTTGATGCTGTCCATGATCTGGGAAAACCGGGAACCTTTTTTGTCTGCGGCAATGCCCGCAACAACATTGAGGAAATGTGCCACTGTCATGCTGACGGCTTGTCCATCGATGAGAACATCCCTCTGGATTATGTGCGTGATACCTGCCGCAAATACGGCCTTTCCTTTGGCGGCAACATACGCTTGACTGTCACCATGCTTTTCGGCTCTCCGGCCGACAATGTCAAGGAAGCCATGAACTGCATGGACATCGGCGGTGACCGCGGCTTTATCCTGGCGCCAGGCTGTGACATGCCCTATGCTGTACCGCCAGAGAATGTCAAAGCGATATCTGCCCTGATCCACGGTGATATCGCCTGCTTTATGGAGTCAAGCCAACCACTGGATGACGTCGAGGTTTCTCTACCGGATTATTCAGACCCACATCATGTTTACGTTGATGTCGTGACTTTGGACTCCGCATCTTGCGCCCCCTGCCAGTATATGATGGAAGCGGTCAGGGAAGCCGTGCAGGC
>LSQX01402974.1_pt1 | contig 29067 bp, 31 predicted proteins | sample 654561 | NCBI WGS metagenome assembly LSQX01 (sample SAMN04489861, study PRJNA283612) | anaerobic digester metagenome | isolation source: 4 biogas reactors fed with cattle manure at either 37C or 55C with and... | place: Denmark: Kongens Lyngby | collected 2014 | reverse complement strand
CTCCATCATTGAGTTCAGGCTCATCTTGCTGTCTGTTTCTCTTTGATTCTGGCAGCCTTTCCAACCTTGGATCGCAGATAATAGAGCTTGGCTCTGCGCACAGCAGCCCTGCGCACGGTCTCGATTTTAGCAATGCGCGGGGAATGCAGCATAAAGGTGCGCTCCACGCCAACGCCGTGGGAGAGCTTTCGAACGGTGAATGCAGAGCGAACTCCGGCATTCTTGCGGGCAATGACGATTCCCTCATATACCTGGATTCTCTCCTTGCCGCCTTCGAGTACCCTATTGTGTACCTTCACCGTGTCGCCGGGGCCAAAGACCGGGGCGTCGGCTCTCAACTGCTCAAAATCTATCTGTTCAATAATTTGCACTTTGTTCCTCCGAACATTATTGTTCTTTAATGCGCTTTATTATGCGCCTGTCTTCTTCGGTCAACGGAGCGCTCTCCAGAAGATCCGGTCGCTTATTCAGCGTCCGTTCAAGAGATTGCAGCCGCCTCCATTTTCTGATTTCTTCGTGATTGCCGGACAGCAGCACCTCAGGCACTTGATATCCTCTATATTCCGCCGGTCGCGTGTATTGCGGGTATTCCAACAGCCCGCTGGAAAACGATTCGCTGTGAACCGAGCTTTCGTCCCCCAACACTCCCGGCAGCAATCTCGCGACTGCATCCACCACCGCAAGCGCTGCCAACTCACCTCCGGTGAGAACATAGTCTCCTATGGAAATCTCGTCAGTCACCAGATGTTCGCGGATTCGCTCATCGATTCCTTCATAGCGCCCGCAGATCATTATTAAATGGCTCTCGCAAGCCAATTGTTCGGCCATCCCCTGATCGAAACGCCGCCCTTGCGGTGTCAGCAAAATAATTCTGACCTTGCCGGGCTTGCGTGAAAGCAAAGACTCCACCGCATCGAATACAGGCTCCGGCTTCATCACCATTCCAGGGCCGCCGCCGAAAGGTGTGTCATCGGTGCTGCGATGTCTATCGTGCGTAAAGTCCCGCAGATTCACCGCCTCGACTCTAATGAGTCCCCTCTGTCTGGCACGCCCCAGAATACTAAGCCCCGCAACGGCCTCGATCATCTCCGGAAATGTGGTCAGTATATCAAAGTCCATACGTTCAATGGCGGGCTGTCAAATCAGTCCAGCAACCCCGGAACCGGCCGAATCACCACAACTCCCTGATCAATGTCAATCTTTTCTACGACCTCTTTGAGTGCAGGTATGCACAACCCTGTGCTTGTAACATAGACATCATTTGCCCCACCCTGCATTATTTCCGATATTGATCCGCACTCACGACCGTCAGTTGTGACAACTTTTAAGCCGATTAGATCGAATACATAAAAAGACCCATCAGGCAGGCCGCGAACGCTGTCTATATTAACGACAAATACCGCGCCTCTAATCGCCTCGGCTTCTCCCCTCGTATCCACGCCCTCCAGCATCAGCGCAAGTCCATCTTTGTATAGCCTTTTGGACTGAACTTTAACACTTTGCCGCTTGCCTTCGGGCAGCCTGATCTCAAGCTCGCTTCCGGCAGTGAAGCGTTCTGGAAAATCCGTAAGGACAACCACCTTCACTTCACCTTTTATCCCCAGCGGCCCTGCGATTTTGCCTATGACTATATCACGCTCACTCAAGGTCATCGGGGTTTAAGCCGTCCCTAATCTCAATTATTTTGTTATCCTTAACAACGATCTCGCATGCGCCGAGCCTGGAAAAGTCGTCTCCGACATTGACCTCAAGCGTGCCTTCCAATATGCCCCAGTCGTATTCATTGCCATCGGCGCATTCGGCAATGCCATTGACTTCTCTTTTCAGGGCATCCTTTGTCTGCTCATTTTTACGAAGCTGACCCTCGAGTTGGCCGCGCACAACCGCATCTTGAGCAGGCTCCAGCTTCTGGACCAGTTGTCTTCCGACGACCTCCAGCCTGGCAAGCGCAGCCCTAATCTCAGTTGTGCGACGGTCGCGAAAGCTCGGTGTCATCACGACTTTCACTCGAACCGGGCTTTTGATCAGCAATCCCATCAGGCTACGGCTGTATTTTCACAAAGACGTTCTTGCGACTCTTCAGAGCAGCGGCCTTCGCAACCGTTCTGAGTGCGTTTGCAACCCGGCCCTGCTTGCCGATGACCTTGCCAATATCGTCCTCGGCCACGCTCACCGTATAGGTTACGGCGTCGCCTTCGTCCATTTCGTCAACACTCACCGCGTCGGGATCATCAACCAAAGCCTTAACCAAAATCTCGATCAGGTTTTTCAATTCAGTCTACTCCGTTATTCGGCAGCAGGCTCTTGCGCTTCAGCGGCCGGCGTCTCTTCCTCGACAGCCGCAGCCTCCGCTTCGACAACAGGAGCTTCTTCTACGATTGCAGGAGCCTCGGCCTTTGCCCTGCTCTTTTTCTTAGCTTCGGCCTTGGCTTCGGCACGAGACTTCGAGGCTTCGCTCTGCCCGCCGAGCATTCCGGCTCGCTTCATCAATCCTCTGGCTGTATCGGACGGCTGCGCGCCTTTTTGGAGCCAATCCTGCGCTTTTTCGGTGTCCAGTTTCAACACCGGAGGCTGGGCGGTGGGATCATAATAACCAATGATCTCTATAAACCGACCATCCCTGGCGCATCGGCGATCTGCCACCACAATTCTGTAAAACGGGCGCTTCTTTGCCCCCATCCGTCTAAGTCTAATTCGTACCACGTAATCTCCTCCTAGGGAAAAGCTATCAGAATCAATCCGGCATCGCCTTTGCGATCGAAGCGGATTGCCGATAGCGAATAGCTTATCCAAAAAACGGGATATTGGGCATCCTTTTTTGCCTTTTTCCCGACTCTGCCGCGCCCGTCATAGCACGGATCATTTTGCGCATCTCATCGAACTGCTTCATCAGCCTGTTGACATCCTGCACGCTGGTACCACTACCATCCGCAATCCGCCTTCTCCTGCCCGCGTTTAACAGGCTAGGATCCTCTCGCTCTTCGTGAGTCATCGATCTCAGGATCGCCTCCACGCGATTAAACTCTCGCTCATCAACCTTGGCATCCTTAAGCTGCTGTTGCATACCGCCGATGCCCGGTATCATCTCCATTAGTTTATCGAGCGGCCCCATCTTGCGCAACTGCTGAAGCTGTGCAAGGTAGTCATTCAAATCGAAACGATTTTCTCTAAGTTTATTTTCGAGCTTTGCGGCCTCATCTTCATCAAAGGCTTCCTGCGCCTTTTCGATGAGGCTGAGCACATCCCCCATGCCAAGGATACGAGACGCCATCCTGTCAGGGTGAAACGGCTCAATGCCATCCATTTTCTCTGACGTGCCGATGAATTTGATCGGCTTGCCAGTGACCGCCCTGATCGACAGCGCAGCTCCGCCACGCGCGTCGCCGTCCATTTTGGTCATCAGTATGCCGTCAAGCTCCAGGGCATCGTTGAACTGCTTCGCAACATTGACCGCGTCCTGACCGGTCATCGCATCGACAACCAGCAGCACTTCAGTCACATCTATTTCCGCCCTCAGACGCCGCAACTCCGACATCATCTCTTCGTCGATATGCAAGCGACCGGCAACGTCGATCAATACAGGGTCGTTGCCATTGGAACGGGCAAAGTTTAATGCCGCCTTCGCCACCGCAACCGCGTCCTGCCTGTCGCCGATATCAAAGACATCCACGCCGACCTGTTCGCCGAGAGTCTTTAACTGCAAGATAGCCGCCGGTCGATATACGTCACCGGCCACCAGCAGCGGCTTTCTGCCCTGTCCTTTGAACATATTGGCGAGCTTGGCCACCTGAGTGGTTTTGCCTGCGCCATGAAGCCCGGCTACCATTATAATAGTAGGAGGCCGATCCGCAATTTTAAGCTTTGCCTGCTCGCCGCCCAAAAGTCCGATCATCTCTTCATTGACGATCTTGACTACCTGCTGGGCGGGGTTCAAACCCTTGAGCACATCCTGTCCGATAGCTCGTTCCTTGACGGCAGCGACAAAATCCTTGACAACTTTGAAGTTGACATCGGCCTCAAGTAAAACCAGACGCACCTCGCGCAGAGCTTCGTTGACGTCACTTTCAACAAGACTGCCCTTGCCGCGAAGCTTCTTAAATACGCCCTGTAATTTTTCGGACAGACTCTCGAACATTACTCCCCGCTTGCCGCATTTATACGACACAGGGAACCCCAGGAACTGAGGGCAGAGCCAACGAGGTCAATCCTCAGTCACTTCGGTTCCCCACAATTGAATAGTATATCGATTGTGGCCAGAGATGTCAATCAAAGTAACAACTCACTCTTCGTGAGTAGTTGTATTGGCTGGCCTCTGTCCCAGCCACATAAACTATGTCATTTCGAACGAAGTGAGAAATCTGCTTTTGCGTAAACCGCGAAAGTCCGAAAAAAGCGAGACCCAGAAATGGGAAGGGAAAAAGCAGATTCCTCGGCGTTCGCCTCGGAATGACAAAAATTGGAGGCCACGCATAACCCTCTCAATAACCCTTTTACCTCTAACTTCCAACCTCTAATCTCTAGACCTCATCATTCGTGAGCTGTTACCAATCAAACAATTGTCAAAACAGGCGCGTGCGCCGAGTTGCGATCTTTGGTTATAAACCCGCTACAACCTCGGCGATAACATCAAGCCCCTCGCGAAGTATTTGCTCCGTTATCAACAAAGGCGGGTTTATCTTTATGGCTCCGCCGCCGATTCCGACCGGCGCAAACAACATAACGCCCTTCTCTATTGACCTAGCGACTACCTCGAATGCGGCCTCGGGATCGGGAGTCGTCGTGTTGGGCTGGACAAACTGCAGAGCCATCACAAGCCCGGCTCCATCCGCTCTGCCGATTCGACCATTGGAATCAGCCATAATCTTTTTCCCCGCATCAAGCAATACCGGCTCCAAAGCGCGGGCGTTTTCTACCAGGCCGCCATCGACGATAATCTCTATATTTGCAAGCGCAGCAGCCGCACAAATCGGGTTTGCAGAGTGTGTAGAAGTCATCTCACCGGGGCCGTAGAGGCTCATAAGCTCATCGGTTCCGGCCACCGCAGAAAGGGGCATTCCTCCAGATATACCCTTGCCGAAACAAGCCATATCCGGAGCTATGCCGTAGTGTTCGAAGCCAAACAAAGCTCCGGTGCGACCAAAGCCGGCCTGCACCTCGTCGAATATAAGAACTGCGCCGTTTTCATCACACCACTTCCGCAGCGCTTTTGCATACTCCACTGGCATAAGACAGGCGTTGCAGCCCTGATAGGTCTCGCTCATAACACCGCACACATCGCTCGGATCGACGCCCTTGCGAGCGAGGGTGTCGATGAATACGTCAAATGAGGTATCCGGGCAGCGGAATCCATCAGGATATGGTATCTGCACAAAATCCGGATTGTCCTGCCCTACCCACGACTTCAACGCCGGGCTGCCTCCTGCAAGCTGGCTGCCCATCGTTCGACCGTGAAAGGCGTTTTCGAATGTGACCAGTATTTTTTTGGAGTCGTGGGATCGAAGTCCATAGGTGCGGGCGAGCTTGATGGCGCACTCGGTCGCCTCTGAGCCGGTAGTCACCAGAAAGACTCGGCTGAGCGGCTCGGGGAGTAACGATTGAAGCTTTGATGTGAGGCGCGCTCGGATTTCAGTCGGAAAACAATAGGCGTGATACAGTCCCTGTCCAGCAGTTTTTTGAATAGCCTCGACGATTTTGGGATGCCCATGTCCGGAGCCGGTTACCAGCACGCCGGAACTGAAATCTATCCACTGGTTGCCATAAGAGTCCCTTATCACGCAGCCGTCCCCTCCCGACCAGATAATCGGCGGCTGTCCGCCCATTGAACGAGGCTCCGAGGCGCGCAGGTTTTCCAGTATCGGGATTGACTCCGGCACGGGTATGGGAGTCTGAATGCGACGATACGGGGTTTGAATGCGCTCGACCTCTTTTGGAACAAGCGGAAACTCACGGGTAGCCATAATTTATCCTCACCTCTCAACGGGTTCACGACAGGCTCAATTATAGTCCCTGGGAAGTTGATTAACAAGGGGATGATGAGCCAATACAAGCTTGCGTCAAGTAAGTTGTCATTCCGAGGCGAAAGCCGAGGAATCTGCTTTTTNNCTTCTCTTTTCCGGGTTTCGCTTCTTTCTGACTTTCGCGATTTACGTAAAAGACGGTATCTCACTGCGTTCGAAATGACAAGGGTTGATGTTCGCAGTTACAGAGACCAGCCACTGCAATCACTCACGAAGAGTGAGTTGTTATATGACCACGCCGCCTAAGAATTCTCTCTATTTTACAGACATCGAAACTGTGATACCATACTTAATGTCTCTTATAATTGAGCAAATAATATGCGGCTGGTTATATCACTTGCGACGAGCGGGATAGATCGGCAGCGGAGGAACAATGAATATCAGGAAATTGGGAGTAATCTCACTAATCGCGATGGTCGCGGCGCTTTGCTTTGGAGGCAGTGTATTGGCGCAGGCTGCATCTTATAAGCTCTGGTCGGTAAGCACCCTGACAAAGGTATTGCGCGACCAGCCGATTCCTCGTGATGCAGTGAATCAAATATCCCTCTACGCTGCAAAGGGTGAGAGCGAATCGGCGCAGGTGGTGATCTCTGCGGGCAGTGAGCCGCTTAATGATGTGCGGGTGAGCCTGGATGCGCTGACTGGACCAAGCGGAGCTATTGCACAGATCGAATTATCCAAAGTCGTCTATATCGATCTGCCCAACCTTAAAATGGTTATGCCCGATGCGCTGCCGCCTGCTACGCCTTTTGAGGTGGCTGCTAACTCCAATCAGCCGGTTTGGATAACCCTGATCGTACCTCGAAACGCACTGCCGGGAAACTACTCAGGTGAAGTTGTGGTTAAACCATCCAACGCAGCCGAGAGGCGTTTTCCGATCAGGCTGACAGTGTGGAACTTCTCTATGCCGCAAGGACCGAGTCATAAAACGGCATTTGGAATCAGCAGAAACCTGTTACCGCTGCAGCACGGGATTATGCGGGGTGGAGCTGCGTCTGAGCGGCTATATGCGAAATACTATAATTTCCTGCTCGATCGATGGATATCCGCCTATTGGCTGCCACCAGCGGTCACATCGCCGCAGGCAGAGCGATATATTAAAGACCCTCGAGTTACGGGTTTCTTGATTCCATACAGCGATGATGTTGAAGAAATGCGCAAATCGATTGATTCGCTGCGCAGTCGCGATTTGATGGACAAGGCATACTTCTATCCGGTCGATGAACCCTATACCGAGCCGCACTATAAGCGCATGGTCGAAGTGTGCAATAAAATCCACTCGATAGACCCGAAACTGCGAATAGTGATCCCTTATTATCGTGACCCAAGCTTTGACACCAGTGGCAAAACACTGCATGAGTTGGCAGATGGCCACATCAACATCTGGTGTCCGAATGTATGGTATTTTAACGAACATCAGGAAAGATTGAACGCGAAAATAGAGAAAGGAGAGGAGTTTTGGTGGTATGTGTGCTGCGATCCGGCGGCCCCCTACCCCAACTATTTCCTGAACTTCGACGGCCCAAGTCACCGCGTTCTGCCCTGGATGGGCTGGAAGTATCGCAGCGAGGGACTGCTCTATTGGAATACCACCTGGTGGAACGACGACGAAAATGGGACGGCTGATCCGTGGGTCGATATGGCCACCGTTAAGGGGATAAATAAAAACCATTACGGGGACGGTTCTCTTCTTTATCCGGGCAAAAAGGTCGGCGTAGACGGCCCTGTCAGTTCTATCAGGCTCGAACTGCTGCGGGAGGGCTTGCAGGACTATGAATATTTGGCGATGTTGGAAAAGAAAATCGGCCGGTCGCAAACGGAGAAGTTCGTTTCCAAACTGGTTACAACCCCAAACGACTTCAACCGCAATGTCCACGACTGGGAAAAGGTGCGCATCGCTATCGGAGAAGAATTGAGCAGGTAGAGTTGCATTGACTATTGACGACACGTTGATACGCCCCGCCGAAATGCGGGGCATTTGGTCTAATGATGAGGCGTTTGAGCGGTTTCGGTTTGTGAACCAAACGTAGCCGAAGGTTAAGAGTGCAAATGTGATCAATAAGTACATGCGTCACAATGGCTACTGTTCCGTTGTTTCGGGAAAAAGTAGGCTGACACAACTGCGGCTAATGGTACGAGACAAACCGCACTGAGTATTGCACTGATTTGTTAGGTGGTGATTCTATGACCAACGAGAAAGAACAGGACGAGCGGCTTTCGCACTTGAGCTATCCCGATATGGAGGTAATCCGATGCCATGGCACTCTGACCAGCAGTGAAGGCGGGTGGATAGAAAGCGACTTTGATATTGTGTACTCCCCGGCCATAGGGCCAAGGATTGAATTGAAGCCGACTAATCAATTACCGCACAAGGTGTTCTCATCCATTGAAACCAGAGACATTTTGGAGTTCGATGGTATTACCACAAATGGCAAGCGCGCATATTGCAAGCAAACGTTCGTAACACAATGGAGTTATGATAACTCTGGGTTTACTGGGATTTTATTTCCTCAGTCACACATCGAAATAGGCGATAAGATTGATACCAACAATATCAGAGAGCTATCGTGTATGTTGCTGAACCATTCCAGCAAGAACTTCGACCTGAGGCCAGTTGGCATTCCCGTATATTTTAGGGGTACTACTGGAAACAAGAAAACAGCAAGCAGCCTTAACAAACAATTGCGTTGGCCTGTAGAGACAGGAGAGTTAACGGTACTAGACGAAGGCAGCCTCGCTAGCTTACAATCGCTAGCTAATAGAATTGGCAGGCTTCTTACGTTTCTTGAAGGATGCTATGTTACTTATCATCAATATCGCTTAGTAGATTCAAATGGCAGATTTGTTCGAGCACTAGGATTCCAACAAACGATGCAACCCAATTCTTCTCTCAAGGTCCTATTTAATCCGAAGATACAAAAGCCTTTAGAAAAGATGGCATCAGTATTTCTTAATATGGACAACACTCTGCGTGATGGTCTGTCACTTGCCATAACCTACCTGGCATCAGCAAAATCGTATGACACACTCGAACAATCAACAATGGACTTAGCTGTTACTTGGGAGATTTTGCGTAATTTGTTTTCTGATAAACCGGCTGGAAAAACCAAGGTTAGTTTTCGTGTCGGTATTGAAAACACCATTAAACAAGCTGGTTTTTGCGAAAGTAAGCTCAACGCAGACGCAGAGAAGTTCAGAAATCTTAGAAACTGCATAATTCACGAAGGCAAAGCAACGAAGATTGATATCACAGGAGAAAAGCACTATGCTATCAACTTTGGAATGGCATTTGCCGCAGATCTTGTGATTCTACATCACCTAGGATACAACGGCTATGTCTGTGACCGAAGATCATATACAGGCTGGAAAAGCCAAATTGCGATGGACGACTTGAGACTCGACAAAGAATGACGCTTGCATCGTAACGACAAGTGCATAAGGGCCGCTGTATTCCGTTGTTTCGGGGAAACCCCTTTCCCTAAACGGCAAAATAATATTCGATAGCGCATTATTTCTGATCGTATAATCCATCAGGGAGGGTATATTTCCATTTTAGATCGTTGTGTTCCACCAGTCTTGCGAGTCGGGACGTGGAAAATGACCACTTTTCCATATCGCCATTTTTGTAGTCGAGATGGATAGTCTCATTGGGCTGAATCTGTCCCTTGACCACGATTCTATCTATCCACGCAATCTCGCCCACGGGAACACAACCTGGGTAGTCCCTTGACCACACACCGCTCTGGCTGCGAGACCACCGCTCCATCAGTGTTGAACCTCCGGAGACAAAGAGAACCGTAGCGAGATTCTTTTGAAGACTTACGTCCAGCACTCTCACATCTTCCGGTGATATGTTAGCCTGGAGTGCGAAGTAGCTTCTCTGATGCTGCCAGAAGACTTCCTCCGGCTGGCCGGAAATCATGACGGCCGTGAGCGCATAGCTGTCGAGATTCCAGTCTCCACTCGGCTCCAGTTTCCCGACGTCAGCCTGGCTTTTTTTGTTCACTTTGGTATGTTTATAAAGCGAAGCACTGATGCCGTCGGGCTGGGACTTGAGAATGCAAACCGCAGCTCCCTGGGGCTTCAGGGCAGCCTTGTACACATTGGTCGTACTTGCTTGAGCACTGCCGATAGCGATAGATGCAAGAAACGTGAGAAGAATTGTAGTTGTACGCATATTGGTTCCTCTCAAGGCGCCTATATTGTTTCGTGAAACCCTTTTCGAAACAATAAGATGACGAGGATGCAACTCTGTAGCCGTGATTTACTTAGTTGTGTGCCTTGCTTCTCCAGTAGCTCAGGTAGGTGTCCTCGCCAGCTTTGTAGATGGCGAACGCAGGTGCGTATTGGTAGTCTTTCGTCTGGGCTGCCAACCCCATGACTGCATTATAGCGTACCTCTATGTCGACGTCAGCAAGAGCTGATTGAAGCTGGGCGCATACCGACGGGCTATGGAACATCCGCAGCAGATAACTGCCTACTCGCCGAAGAGCTACCGATTTGCAGCTCATAAGGCGGCTCACTGTGGGTATATCCTCGTTACTAATAGCCGGGGTGTTCTGAACGCCCGTCTTCACTTGAGCAAGCGCCCCTTTGGTAAAATCGGCCCCATCGTGTGCGAGCAGGTAATTGAGTGCCGCTCCCGGACGACCAGCTATTGCCAGCCCAGTCAGCGCCGAGACCACTACATCCGCTCCTGCGCTATCAAGAAGTGGGTCCACATATGTTTGCATTTGAGATGCAGTGAGAATTGGAGCCTGGCGCAGCGCGAATCTAACCAGGGAGGGATCCTTCAACGAGTTGACGATTTCCCAACGCACGTCAGTCATAATGTCTCCGGAGTGAACATAGGGTATGTTCTGCCGCTCTGCAACGGGCATTGAAGAATCGCCGTTCGCACACACGTATCCGTCTGCGCTATGAACCAAAGCAGCCAACACGTAGCCATAACCGACCGGGATCCACAGCGACCCGGCGATACCGTCATAGCGTGACACAACGGTCGCGCTATCTTTATAGTGCACGTGAATATCCGTGCCGGGAGCAACTTCACCCTTTATCACCCGGTCGACTCTGAAAACCAACATCCAATCCGCATTGCCATCGCTGTCAGCGGTCCCAACCACGCTGTCCGTTATACGGCCCGTGCAGATGACGTCGGCTAATTTCGCCTGGGACTGGAGGTCAAACGGCGGCACCATGCGCGCCGAGGCGGCAGAGCACGTGAATACAATCAGTACAGCCACAACTGAGTACAGAATAAATGCCTTTAACATGCTAACTCCTCCATATAGCATAGACCAGCATTCCGTTGCAGGCTGCCTGCAACACTAGCGAAGATAGGAAATCACCGCGAAGGTGCATCTTGCTTTTTTACCCAATCTGGGAGCGCGGGAGCGCTGTCAGCGTCAGGGGCGCTAATCGTGCCGCTATTGTCAGACCACTGATCGATTACAAATAGCATCGCCTTGGGGTCGTGTGCATCTGGAATGTGGTGGATAAACAAAGAGGACGTGTCGGAACCAAAAAGCTCCTCATGTGCGTTCACGTACTGGCGGAGTGTGGGATTATCAAGAGTGATTGATGTGTAGAGCGCCTTCTTGACGTCTACCTTTGTACGGCGCAAACCACAAAATACACGAGCAAAGCTCACGTGATTGTTGCTTAGCCACTGCCTCAAGTCGGTCGGCGCAGCGCCTCCAACGATGATATTGCCTGGAATCCGCCTGTTCATAATGTAGGTTGGATCAGATGCAACCTCTTTGGGGTATAAGTTGATCCAATCGCCGTTACATTCGTACGTGAAACCAGCGGCCTTGGCAATTTGATCCAATTGGCTTCGCAAAGTGCCCGAAGAAATGACGAAATCCCTCTCTTTCATTACGAAAACGTCGGACTGCTCGATTTGAATGCGATGCTTGAGCTGTGCATGCGCCAGTGTTTGTCGGACTGCCGATTCCGGGGCGCATTGTTTTAGTGAGACAGCCGTACAGGGCTTGTCCAAATCGGACGCGAGTGTAGGAGAAGGCCCTGCTGCCGTGCGCGCAACACAAATATTCGCCACAAGTAAAACCGCTAACAAAAACGTTGTTCTGAACCTCATTACTCTACCTCCGATTGACCAACACAGTCGCAACCGTCACGGTGAACAAAACCGCCATCATTGCTACTCTTCTCGTCTTCAGCTTCCTCCTCGTTTATGCGCTTCACGAACAGAGGCAGTTGTAGTAGCCCGCGAGGGCCCCGCATCAGTTGATTGCACGGCCGGTCTTTGCCCTCTCCAGTGCATCGCGGGCAAAATCCGCCAGACTCGATGAAGCGGTCTTAGCAATGAAACGATTGACTGCATCCTCTGCATCCGGCCCTCCGACGCCCGCAAGGAACATCAGTTCCCGGAAAGGCGCATCATTTGAGTATAGCATCTTTTCGAGTTGAGGCACCACGTTCTTCGCATCCACGATATCTGCTTCCTCCGGAACAGAAAGACCCAGATGTTTCAGTGCACGTGCGGCGGCTTGACGCACCGGGGAATATACTATAGCGCCTACATTAGGCTCAAGAGATCCACCGGTGCGAACTCGTGCATACGTATCGGTCTCAAGCGCATGCTTAAGAGCCGGTACGGACGCAGGGTCCTTAGTATCGAAGAGAGCCATCGCGGCTTCATATCGCATATAACCTTCCGGGTGGTTCTGAAGAATGGTCACGAGTTCCCCAACAACGGACTTGTCGCCCGTGTGCCCTATGAGCAGAATCAGCCTGTCATGCAGTTCCTTGTCGGCTTCGCCTTCTCGTTTCAATGCGTCTTTTGCCCACTCCCGGACTTCAAGGCGCTCTTGCTCACCGACATTAGGGGCGTTCGAATAGAGGAATGACCCGATGATGACGTTCTGGACATAGCCAGTGTCTATGGGTCCCCCGGCACTTCCCATTCCCGCGGTGGATGGAAGCTTCATTTCCTGTTTCAACAGCGAAAAGCATTGTTCGGCGCGCTCACGAGCACTGGCGGCCCCGCTGTATTTATTAGTTATCACCTGCAAAGCGGCAATTCTGTCCGACGATTTCACCCTGACCGGTTCTGCCGCACAAATACGCGGCAAGAATATGACCTGTGCGAGGCAAGCAATCATCGCAAGGCGGATTGATGACCGATATATTGTATTCATGACCCAGATCTCCTTATTAGAACGAGTGTTGTTTCCCGAAACACACAATGGCTATCGTCAAGTTGGCACGACTACTATCTTGATGACGAGAGCATCTTACGTATAGATAGGACGGAGACGCCGGAGCGCTGTTGCCCTGGCGGTTTCGGAAAAAAGGTAGGCTGTCTCATAAGTCCCTGAACAGGTTATTCTGGTCAGGATCTGGACGTTCCAGAAGTCCAAAAAGTCGCGAGAGGCCACTTCTCGACCATTTTCGCAAGCCGTTTTCAGAATGCGCTTCCGCCAATGACTTTTGAGACAGCTTCCCCATTTCCCTGAACAACAAAACGACGATCCGCCGTAATACTGATAGCTCACATCCTCGCTTGAGATTGATATGGTTGGTATGGGCCAGGTTGAGGGCGGCTGCAAACCGGAGCCGTCCTTCGGCGCACCTCCGGCTTTGCCGGAGGTCACTGACTCACGAGCTTTCTAGCCTCCTCGATAAGGTCTGCCAGCTTCTTCTGAGAACTCCTGCGAGTTCCATCAATATCGCCAGCCTTGATCTCCGACTGCAGCCATTCTGCCGCAACGTCGTGTGACATAACGTCAGAGTCTTCCTTCAGCCCCTCGAGAGTTAGCAAGATACGCTCATCTTTGATCTCAATCTGCAGAAGGGCCATAGCCGCCGAGAGGCGAATCTGTGCAGCCGGATGATCTAGCAACGAAACAAGCGGCACTCGCACACAGGAAGCGACCAATTCGCCAAGTGCGTTACAAGCAAGCTGCACAACCCTTTGGCACGGATCAGATAGTGCCTGCACAAGCCCGTCAATTGCACGCAGGTCACCGATTTGCAGAAGCGACCATGCAGCAGCTATACGAACAGAGTCTGACTCTTGCCCCACCATTCTGTGGACAAGTGGACACACAACAACCGCACTGTCGAGAAGTCCCAATCTCAAGCACAAGTACTGCCGTTCTTCATTTGGGCAAGCGGCGATCGCCTCATCTATCATGACTTCTGCCTCAGCTTGAGATAGCGCTTGGATCATATCGATGATTTGTCTTCTAACTCGACTGGCCGGATCAGTTGAGCAAGGATCCCGGAGCAAGGCTAGCAATTCATTAGCATCACACACTTATCTACTCATCCTTTTTTTCGAAATGCTGGCTTTCACAGGCTACGCCTCGAATCCCCGGCTCTCTTCCTGAGTTCGGGAAACCCCATTTCCCGGAACAACAAATCATGGCTTCGCAATCGTGGAAACTGTGCGGATGGATTTTTTGTGAGGGACAGTTAAAAGAATGAACCGCTCTACGCTCCAGACTCTTAGATTGGATATCTTCTCCCGTGCAGCAGTGCACACACCAGGCTGCCTGCGCCACAAACAAGGACAAAAACGGATGACGGTTCTGGAACTGGGACCCAGAGAACTGCGTGGAAATCATTGTAGTTACCAGAAACACCAACTATCTGCCCCAGGTCATTGATGCCGTAGGCTTCGCTGACAACGTCACCATCAAGTGTGCCTAGATCCTGCATAACGCCTTCCGTCCACACAAACGCATGCTGTGACACTGCGGCACCCTCCACTATCACATCGGAAATTCCGACCACAACACCATAGTTGTTGATGTCATAAGCCACACTGTAACCTCCTCCGAGGGTTCCCAGGTCTTGCATGACGCCGTTCTCCCAAAGAAACGCGTGGTGGTTTCCATTCGACGTCTGAGCGTGGCCCACAGTCTGACCATTGTCGTTAATCTCAGCTGCGAGGCTATACCAGTTTCCGTCCAGCGTTCCCAGGTCATGCATCACATCGTCTTGCCACAAAAAAGCGTGCCAGGCGCCGGCGGCTGTATACAAGCTCCCGACAACTTGGCCATTGTTGTTGATACCAGTCGCGTGGCTGTCTGTTCCTCCGAGAGCCCCTATATCCTGCATGACTCCATTCTGCCACAAGAATGCATGCATGTTGCCAGTAGATAGATAAGAGCCACCTACCACATCACCGTTGTCATTGATGTCAGAGGCACTGCTGATACTTCCTCCGAGTGTGCCGAGGTCTTGCATGACTCCATCTCGCCATAAGAATGCACGATTCGTACCATCGGTCGTATAGGAACTGCCTACCACATCCCTATTGTTATTGATGCTAAAGCCTGTACTGTCAGTTCCTCCAAGAGTTCCAAGGTCCTGTAGGATTCCACCTCGCAGTATGAACGCGTGCTGTGTACCATTGGAGCCTACGATATCTCCACTACTGTTTATCCCATTAGGATACAAGCAGATTCCAAGGTCTACGATCTGATACTGTACTGCTTCAGCATTAATAGATACGGAAAGCAGTAGACCCAGGTATAGTAAAGCAAGCAAACGTTTCACTGCATTCCTCCAGATACTTTCACAAACTGACCTGCGCAGCCAAAAATGTACACGTTAGTCGCTACGCAGTGACTGCTAATTTGTATTTGTTTTCAAACTGCTCGGGACTCATATATCCTAAGGATGAATGAATCCTCTCTCTATTATAGCACCCTTCTGCCTACATAATTGAAAATACTCCTCCTTGCCTCGGAAATATTTTTTTGTTGTTCCGGGAAACCCCTTTCCCGAAAAAACAAGACACCTTAATGGCTCACTGCTTTGCAACAGGTGAGTCGTACTTGACAATAACGAAGCCTTGCTTGCTCGGAATTCCCAGGTACATATCTCCATTCCAGGCCACGCTAGTCAGATAACGCCAGTGCTTTAGGTAGCTGTCTGAATCGGTCTGCCCCGGAATCCCGACCTTGGCGACACCGACAATATCGCCTTTATCTGTAACCGCGTACACCTCCGCACCGGCAGAGATCGGATAGCTCCTGGAAAGATAGAACACCGACCCATACAGGCGACCTGCGCCGATCAGGTGCCAACGTGAACCTTTGTCTTTTATCTGCGGGATGTTAACAGGTATTTCCTTGCGCACGAGACCGCCACCCGCTCCTGCGTCTATCTCCCGCAGCATAAGTGAGCCGGATTCGGGGTTGGCATACAGCGCGCTTGCGGTCCGATCCAATGCAAGGCCATAGTAGTACGGGCTGCTATAGACCAGATCGACAACCTCAATCCTGTGATCGTAAACGCCACCTAAATCAAAGTAGCGCACATATGGGAGCCTGTCCCCTATTCCACTCTCCTCTACGAAAATGCCGCCTGGGCTGCTCGCGCCAATGCGGTGGACATACGTTCCGCTGGCTATCACCCCTTTGAGCATCTGCGTGGTGCGTGCTGCATCGGCAGTCTTCCCCATCTTGTCAATCGAGGCAATATACCCAGCGTTGTCCGCCACCACAACGGTCGCATCATTACCGGCTGTTGTGCTCCCCAACACCATACATTCTATTTTGCCAATGTTCGCCTGAAGCTGTGCACACGCTTCCCACTGTCCCTTGGGGCCAAACCTCTGCAGCCTGCGCTGCCAGGCATCGAGAATATACACTCCTCCACGCGTGTCCACCAGCATAGCGCTCGGACCTCTGTAGTCAGCCTCAGACAACTGATCAACGGGTACGTACTTGATGTTCCCCCAGCTATCACCCCAGGGGATTGTGAAAAGGACCGTGCTCCGCATCTCGCGGAGGTCGTCCGCAACACTGCAGTTAACCAAGACGAACAACAGCGAGATAGTAACAAGCGACCACGCAGCGGCTTCTGTCATCTTATTGGTCATTGTGAGCCTCCTCTAATGTGGGCAAGTGGCGGCCATACACCAGCCGTTGCCGTTGTTTCCGTTCACTCGGGCAAGCCCAGGTAGCGAATGTATTCCGTGGAACTCGCACGCTCCAACGGTGATGCTGACTTGACGCCTGCTCGCAGATGGTACACGTCCTTTGCAACACGCTCTTCACGCTTCGATTGCCACGCCGCTTCGAATTTTGCCTGCATTTGCTTGGCGTCAGGATCCGCGGGCGCGCCGAAACCGACGCTGATGGGACGCCTAAGCCAATCATCAATGTCGCTGTTGTTGAACTTGCAGTCTGCTGCGACCCGGGCCAGGGACTCTTTCGCAAGACGCCGACAGCGCATATCTTCATCCGTTACCATTGGGATCAATGCGTACGCGGCTACAGCGCTGGGAGCGCTTGCCATAATGCGGATAGCGCTTCCCCTGACGTCGCAGTTTGGGCTCTTCAGCAAAGGAATGGCGAATGCCGCGAGTTGCCTCCTGGCTCTTTCCCGTTTGTCCTGCGGCAGAGATTGCGCCAGCGTTTGCGACAAGGTCACGTCTAGTCCCGCCAATTGAAGTAATTCATCCTTAGACTGCATCATCGAGATGATGCTGTCAGCCTGCTCTTCGAAGCTTGCCCCCGCAAAGGCCTTATCGATTGCGACCACAGCACGAGCAAGGGCCGACAGGTCGGACCGAGCGTACGTATCATACCTGTTGGCCGGCGGCCATTTCCCCTGTAGGCCGATAAGATATGCGACTCCGCTGTTATCCAATGCCGAGAGAAACAGAGTCACTTTTTCGCCGCTCTGGAATACGGTGGGCGGGCCGTCCTCTCCCAACCTGCACTCGCCAAAGACGACCCTTTCGCTACCAGCGCCTTTGATGGTGCGGTCAACTATAAGGTACGAAGAGCTTCCACTCTCAAGGGCGATGCTCCCTTCTGCTATCACAGTGGCCTTCGCCACTAGGTCGGGAAAGGAGTAATTGGGAACACTGGCTCCTGCCCCATTGCACAACAGAGATGATAGCGCCAACAGAAGTGGCAATGATTGTGTCGTCCGCATTTGGGAACTCCTTCCGTTCTTTTGGGAAAGGGGTTTCCCCAAAGAACAAAAATTGGCATCCCGCCAATTTTAATAACGCGCAAAACCCACAAAAGGTGTAACGCATTTTGTTGTTCCGGGAAACCCTTTCCCTAAAAAACAAAACATGGGCAAATATCACAGCACACTTGCTAGAAAGAGTGCAAGAACAATCACTATCGCAATTGCCACAGGCAAGGCGCACCCAAGGCAACTCTGCCGGCAGCCTTGTTCTCCTCTTGCCATGCGACCCCCATTGGCCATCAGGTTCATGCCTATCCCTGCCAGCGATATCCCAAAGATAGCACTGACGCCGCAAGTCATCGGTATTAGCAGCACCAACACAACTGCAACAACCATCAGTGCACAGCCGATCTGCTGAGTGCATCCAGACTCATCCCTGTTTTCGGGTTTCAAACCTACTGCCCTCTATATACAAAATGGATTTTTTTGGGCATTCTTCGGGCGCGTTGTCCGGCTCGTGCTCGTTTTGTCCGTCTGCGCGGGATTTGCGTCGTGTTCTGACGGCCTGCCTGAGTAGATACTCTATCTGACCGTTGACGCTGCGAAGCTCGTCGCCCGCCCATGCCTGGAGGTCGTTCCAGAGATCCTCGTCTATTCGCAATAGAAACTTCCGTTTGTCAGTCATCGGAACGTCCTGCTTTGGACAGCTTGTGCTGACGTAAGATGATACTGTCATTTTGAGCGCAGCGCAGCGGAGTCGAAAAATCTGCTTTTGCCGCAGTCCTCAAAAGCAGATTCTTCACTGCGTTCAGAATGACGAAAAGTACAAGTCCAGGTTTCAACAGCACTAGTGATACAACGTGCCGGTGTTGATCACGGGTTCCGCTTGAGCCTCGCCGCAGAGCACGACAAGCAGATTGCCGATCATCGCCGCCTTGCGTTCCTCGTCCAATTCTATCACCTTCTTCTCGGATAGCTCGGATAGGGCCATCTCGACCATGCTGACAGCACCGTGTACAATCTTCTGCCGGGCCGCGATGATGGCCTCGGCCTGCTGCCTGCGAAGCATCGCTCCGGCTATCTCGGGCGCATAGGCCAGGTGAGTCAACCGCGCCTCCTCTATCTGTACCCCCGCCTTCTCGAGTCGCGCTTGGAGTTCGTGCTGCAGGGCGACGCTGACCTCGTCCGTGTTCGCGCGCAGCGTGAGTTCATCCGTGTCCTCCTCGCTGGCGGTATGGTCATACGGGTAGGAAGTGGCTACGTGACGCACAGCGGTCTCGCTCTGGATGCGGACGTAATGCTCGTACTCATCCACGTCAAAGAGCGCCTTCGCCGTATCAAGCACGCGCCAAACGACAACCGCGGCTATCTCGATGGGGTTGCCGCGCTGGTCGTTGACTTTCAGGGTCTCCGTCTGGAAGTTCCTTGCCCGCAATGAGACACGGTATTTGCTCCTGGTGCGGGTCACCGCCTTCACTTCCGTTCCCTCTTTGACGGATTCCCAGCCGCCTCGGTGCACGCTGAAGGGGTTTGTCCAATGGAGTCCGTCCTTCTTGACCGTGCCGACATACCTGCCGAACAGTACCAGCACCTGGGCTTCATTTGGCTGAAGCGAGAACATCCCTGCGGTCAGGAGTATCGCCGTAGGTATCAGCAGGATTCCCAGGATGATCAGTCCAACGCCGCCGACATCGCCCTGGCTTATGATAATACCGCCTCGAATGATAGACGAGGGCACGCCTAGCCACGCAAGGATCACTACGGGCAGCATGATCCATCCATTCATCACCGTTCGTTCTTGCTCGCGCATATCATAGCCTCCAGTATTAGTGTCTGATAGCAGGATGATAGCAGGATGATATCATAGTAATATTCCATTGTCAAGGGCCGTAAAGAGTAGTGGTATGGCCTGAGAAGCGTCGTGTGTGTTGAGAGCAGGCGGCGCGTGGGAAATGACGAAAGCACCGAAACGCGCTTACTCGGATAGCCCGGAGCATACGTCATCGCTGGAATGTTGAGAACAAGTTGCACTGGGTGGATGTGGACTTCGATGAGGACGGGTGCCGTGTTCGAACTGATCACCCGCCCGAGAACTTTGCCTCCGTTGTTTCGGGAATCCCCTTTTCCCGGAACAACAAGCAATAATGATGGTCAATGACTTCCTGATGTCCATAGCTGGTGTCTCCCATCCGGCCAAATTGCCTGACTGATACCCGACAATATCAGGCGTTTGGAATTGGCTTAGCGCCGATGCGTTATGATAAGTTCATTGACGTTCCGCTCCAATATATTGCTGATGTGTCTCTTCTTATGCCGCGGCAGTGAGCGGATAAAGATTCTCCGTGCCGCTTTTGCCTGTCACAATCACTGAGCGCTCCGATTTGCCTGAAATCCAGCCGCTCGCAGCCTTGCCGAATACAAACACAGGGCTATCGTATTTCTCGATAATAGTCTCGAGGCCACTGCTGGTATCGTATTCGGCTATGCCGTAGGAGTTTCTGCCGAGCACAACGGACGCACCTATAGTGCCATCATAGCCAAAGGCAGCATTAAGGATTTGGCCAGAAGGTGTCCTCCAAAGCTGTTTGCCGGAAACACCGTCAACGAGAGACATGCTGGTTGGTACTGCTATGCGCCTACGCAAGGCAGGCAGTAAGCAACCAGCACGCCGTGGGAATTTCATAAGTTCCCAAACTACCGACAAGGGGTTGGTATGTGTATGTAACAGCAGAAATCGACCCTCGTGGTCAATATCGACAATGCTATCAAGGCATCGCTGACGGCTGGCAGACCAGACGCAGCGATCTCCAGTAACTGAGTACACTGTGCTGCCGGAAGGCATATTTCGCTGACACCATATCTCGCCATCACGAACCGCCGCGACAGGCTCAGAAACATTACCCACCGCAAGTGTCGATGAAATCTCACCAGTATCTACGTCAAGGATCTGCAGGTCGAACTTATACAAATCTCTCTCGTCGGCTGTGTCCACGGATTCAGAGGGTATGACTAACCCTAGTTTGTCTTCCCCTAACCAATGTACCGAGCTTACTGCAGTCCGAATATCAAAGGTCTTTACGATGTCATAATGCGGGGCAGCGATGATATTCAGTTGCCAATCGGTCAACCGACCTTCCATTCGATTAGGTTGGGCAAAAGCCCCCCGGCCTTCGTGGCTCCACCCGATAGGGGACGGAATCAAGTTTCCTTCGACGACGGCCTCAACCCGGTGATCCGAAACATTCATCACGATGCCGCGGCAGTGAATACTCTGACGCACAATCCAGAAGGCAACTTTATCTCCTTGAGGTGAAATGCTTATGGAGTTCCAGGAAACGCTGTCATTCATAATCATTCTCCTACCATATCGCGTGCCCATCCGAAATCGGCTACGCCATAACGATGTATATGCCCGATAGTTACGTTTTTGCTCATGACGTTCACTCGCGCTTCGGTGTAGAGGAAGACTGAGCAGATTTCGCTGCAAACGGGGCCATCAAAGGGTCGCCGAGAACGGTGTAATGCGTTCCGAGGCGCGGAATTGCCATATAGGCGCTCTCGGCCCAGGAGTACCCCGCGTAATAGCGACTGAAAGCGATCCCCGCGTTGTAAAAAGAGGAACTGCCGATGTGATTCAGCAGACTGATCGTGCCGGACGCGCCTTCAGCTATATAAGAAGACGATACGACTCGCGTAAGACCGGGGTAACTGCAGTCAAAAGTGATGCCGGACTGACGAGCATTATAGATTGTTGTATCGGCGACATGAGGAGACCTGCTCTCGTAAATATAGCCGTCCGGGAACAATGCGTCGTTTACAGGGAAACGCAGCTCGATGCTGGACTTATGATCCGCAGGCCAGTTGAGGTTAGATATATTTATTGTGCATACGCCTCGGCTGAATGTCGCCCTGCACTCGCTGTTATCCGAACGCTTGATTATCTTTCCGCTTGAATCGCACAACACTACCTGATGCTTGTCGTATTGATCCCTTGGAAAAGACGCTAAACTGGCATACATATTGATGACTTTGATGTGCCCGGCGAGCACTCTGTTAGGCTTGTCAGCGGTGTTGTCGGTTACGCCAGGCATAGCCCACCAGGTATATTTGGGTATTCGATAGCTATGCCCGTCATTGGTGTTGTATATCGCTATTCCCCCCGGAAGCCATTTATGAAAAGGCCGAGTCCAGGTGGTGTAGTTATTGGCATTGCGATTGATTATCATATGTTCGCCCCAATAGCCAATAACATCGTCTTCGCCGGTAAGATATTTGCTGGTGCTGTCGGTTACGATATTTGCCGATGAGAGGTCACCGGTGAAGCGATTGACAACCGATGCTATCTCCGATGCGCCTCGGTCCACCACAAACTTTCCGCCTGCCTTGGCAGCGACTGATCGGTCTATCATAGCTTTCACATCGCGCGGAATTGCTGTTCCGTTTACGTTTACAGTCGGCTGGCTGTAGGCGTCTAGCCGGGTTACAAGATAGTTCAATTTCCACGTCGCCGCCACTCCATCCTGTGTTACCCGCAGAGAGTTTTCTGCTGAGTCTTTGAATGTGCCGAAGTCGATGTCTTTGCCGCAATAAGGATTGGCGGAATTGATCCCCCAATGCCTTGCGAACTCTCCCTGAGCATCCGGCACACCCGGATTACCGAGCAGTGCAAGCGCAGCATCGACCGACATATCGTAGTTGGATTGATAGGATATGCGGGAGGGAATGCCATAACAGAGCACGATGTAGTTGATGTGAGGGTGAGTGGAAAGGTATTTCCAGATTGGAGTGGCGATTTCAGAAAGATAGTGGCTGCTGTTAATTAGTTCTGTGTAAAGCGCATTTGGGAGGCCGAGTAGGTTCTCATCTGGAATTGCCCGTTGGCTTGCGTAATATTTGGCGACTGCCAGGGACGCCTTATTGAATGCCGGATTGTATTCAAAGCTTTTTGGATTATTCGGCGTATTTGAGTTGGCGTTATATACCACAAGAACGCTGTTTGGCTGTGCGGCAATACAAGGCAGTGTGATCAATACTAACAGAACGAGAATTGACATAACCCGGAGCATTTTACTTACGCCTCCTGTGTTGCGCTAACCCGATAACGATTATAAAGACGTATTAGATCGCAGATTGTTCCGGCACAACGCTCCTAGTGTAGCCCCGATACGAATGGCTGTCAATGTGTTTAAGATATGTATTATCTTGGTTTTCTGTGATTCCGGGTTGGGTTGTCAGCACGGCGGACTGGCTATCAATATATGCGCTAAACCTTATCTCGTGAAATATAGAGTATTGTAATAATTCCCGTCGACAGCAATCCTCTATTCGAGTAGCGACAGACATAGTTCAAAAGACGTGATATAATTCAATTAGATGTTCACTTATAAGAAAGGAGCAGGCTTATGATTTGGCGTTACTGCAGTCGTTGAGTATCTCGGCTCAGCCCACAGGTCCTGTGGTGTTTCACTAATCAATCGTATATCGCGAATGTGCAGCCTGCTTATCCCGGAACGTCCCTCCTTCATCTGCTGAGGTAGACACAGGGTTTTAGAGTGGCAATGCGCACTCGCCCTGTCAGACCTCAAGAGGAGGAACTTAAATGTTATCCAAAACGTTCGGCTACCTTATGGCAATTCTAGCCCTCGTGCTATGCGCCGTTTCCACACTAATTGCAGCTCCAAAAATCACCTTTGAGCACGAGTCTATCGACCTGGGCCGTGTTGTGGCAGGCAAGCCAATCAATGCGGTATTTACATTCAAGAATGCCGGCGATACGGAGTTGGAGATCACCGCCGTCAGATCCAGTTGCGGATGCGCCAAGGCGGAGGCTAAAGACACCAAACTAGCTCCGCAGCAGTCCTCGACTATTACCACTGTGTTCAACACTTCAGGCTATAAAGGCAATGTCAGCAAGATCGTCTCAATCACAACGAATGACCCTGAGCGCGGCAATATAACTCTGTCATTCAAGGCTGAGGTCATCCCACTTGCAACTCTGAAACCGGAGCGACTTAACTTTGGCTCACTCAAAGTGAACCAGAGCCGGACCAATCGACTTTTTGTTTACCCTGGAGATGTGAAAACGTTCAAGATCACCAGGGTCATCCCCAGTGCCCACGTATCAGCGCCCAGCTTTAAGAAGATTGCCGACAAGGCCGGGGACTATTGGGAAGTGACAGTGCTTGTCAAAGCCGGCAGCGAGCCGGGTCGCATAATGGAATGGCTCGACATTGTGGACGGTTCTGACGAAAACCAGAAGGCTCGCGTCATGGTATATGGGAACATAATCGAGTAGTTTTTCGGGAGAAGATCGTGAGAAACTGCAAGATTATTCTCGGCGCGGCATTGATAATGCTTCAAGGTATGGCGGCCGGGTTGGGTGCGAACGCCGTAAACCCGCGTCCATTGCCGTGGGTCCGGATTCCGCTCAGCCGGACCCACAAAATGGCGGACTCACGGGAAGTCATTGGTGTAAATCCGCAGCCGCCGATGTCAGCCAAAAACGCTGCGGATGGCTCTGCGAGCACGGATCAGAGACAGCCCGTGACTCCGAACCCGGCTGCATCCGCTCAAACGGTCGATTCGAAGATGGCGGATAAGCCGGCTGAACCTGACAAGGACAAGCCGAAGCCTATGCGGGAGGTTTCGCCAAAAACGCAGACTGCCGGGCCCTCGGCTCCGCGTGTGGAGGCGCTCTTTACGACCTTAACGGACGCAAAAGCGACTTTCGATCAAAAGTCTGCGGTCTTTGTTGATGCTAGGCATAAAGACGACTATGATCTCGAGCATGTTCAGGGAGCGATATCCCTGTTTGTGGAGGATATGGACAGACTCTATGATGATGCTCTGGGGTCTGTTCTGAAAGACAGAACACTGATTACCTACTGCAGCGACCCGCAATGCGGGCTTGCAGCAAAACTCGCTGATGCGCTGGTGGCACGCGGACATACAAGGGTATTTATAATGCTCGATGGGATGTTGGGGTGGAAAGATGCCGGTTATCCCACAGGTAAGGGAGCAGGCCAATGAGATATCTAGCTGGCATTACAGCAAACCGACACATGTTTAGGGTAGCGAGATGGCTGTTAGGAGCGATCTTCATCGTCTCTGCTCTTGGAAAGATAGTTGATCCGGCTGGTTTTGCCGACAGCATAGCGGCGTATCGACTCTTGCCCCTTTATACCGTAAATGTGTTCGCGTTGATATTGCCCTGGGTTGAACTCCTGGTGGGCTTCTCATTGATAAATGGAGTGGCATTTCAAAGTGCGGCTTTGATAGCGGCGATTATGAACGTGATATTTATCGCGGCTGTGGCCAGCGCAATGGCTCGCGGGCTGGACATTGACTGCGGATGCTTCACGGTTGCAGAAAGCAAGGTCGGGTGGGAAATCATCGTTCGGGATGTAGTTTTTCTTGCAATATCACTGCTTGTGCTTTTCAATCGTTCAACCGATTCCCATAAATCGGAGTCCAGCTTTTCGTAAGGCATGAAAACGATCTGCCGATAGACTGATATCCGCGATACGCGCCTCAACCTGGCTGACTCTATCCCGTTTGAGTCAGCCAGCAAAAAAGACTAAGATGCAGATTGAAATGTAGATCGCCACACCGCCAGACTTGTATGAGGTGGGTCAAGGTACGCAAACCTCGTTGGTTTCGAGATATGCGGGTTGGGTTGGCAGTGTCAATGGTTCAAATCCCAAGTCCGCACCATATAATGTTTTGACAAAAAAAGAGAAGCCCGAAGACTCCTCTGCACGCATAAAGTATAGTGGTAGGGCAAGGGTTAAAAACACTAACCACTCTACATTTTTGACCTCGTGACCGGTGTTATCCGAAGTCACTGCAGCCAGCCCGCTTCCCAGTGGCGAGTATTCAAGCCATTCCCTGGAGGCCTTCTCGAAATCCCTCGCCAGACCAATGCTCCCGATAGCGCTTCGAGTACTCGTAGTTCACCTTCGGTGATTCACCGATCTGCTGCAATACCTCTTCAAGGGAGATACCCCGGTCCTTCAGTAAGAGAGCGCCAAGCACCCGATACACGATCTTGTCCCCTGAGCAGATGGTGAACTCCTCCTTGCATGTCACGAGGTATGCAAGCGACTCGGATTCGCCAGCGTGCAGGGCATCGAAGTAGCCTGGTCGGAAGCGGTTCTTGAACGCATGAACATCAGACGCGTCAACATCATAGCGCGTGAGTTCACCAGACGCGATGTCTGCCGAGAGATCGATTGGGTGCTCGCTGCCCTGCCCGTCGCGGTAGTAGAGTGCCTCATCCTCGATGATACTGCCAGCCAGGTGGATGTCGCATCGGTTCAGCACTTTGTTCCAAAGTCCCAGTTCGCATAAAGTGATCACGACGTTGGAGTCAAGCAACAGCAGCTTGATCTTCTTCACTCTCTCTGGCCTCCCACGCCACATAGTCCATAGCTGCTCTTCTGCTTATCTCCATATATTCTGCAAAGCGGCCTGTCGATATCCGTCCACGTCGAAGCGCCTCTACGGCGAGAGCCTTGTAGCGGTCGGGCCATTTGCCGGGTTTCGTGTCTTCGCGCTGTTCCAAAAGGCCGCTAAGCCTTTCTGTTTCGCGCATTACAGCCTTTGTCTTGTCGACATCCTCTGCTTTCTTGCGGCAGAGGTTGTGCCAACGCCACACAACGGCGTCTACTGAGACATCGAACTGGCGCGCGACGTCGAAGTAAACATCGACTGGCACATCGTCGACGCAAGAATAGCGCTTCATAGTTGCGGTGAATGTCTCAGCAGGCAGCAGGAGGCAACTGGCGAACACCTCTGCGAGCATCTCCTCTCTCTCGCTAGCTTGAGCACTTGACTCATCAGCAGGCTTACGGAACACCTTCCAGGTGAGTAGGTGGAACAGCTCGTGGGCAAGGTCATAGTTGCGCCGCCACCGCTTGTTCTCTGCGTTAAGAAGGATCGCCAAGCCGATCTCATCGCTTCTTGTAGACGCGGCAATACCCGAAGGCTGGAAGCTCTTGTGGAACACCTTTGCGCCACAGATTTCCTCAAGGACGCGCAGCAATTCGACACCGGGTCTCTCGCCGAGCCCCAGCACATCTCGGACTTGCTTCGCTAGTACCTCCGCATCGCCGAAGTCATACGAGTCGGCGTCTCCGCCAGCAGGTGGCAGGTAGGGTTCGATGACTTCTTCGTTCCAGACTTCCAGATTGCGGTAGTGGCTGCAATATTCCAAGAATTGGGCCTCTAGCTGCTCTGGTTTGTCCTGTGGTCGCTCTCGCCAGAGTACGATCTCTCTGGGCAGTGCTTCGTCGCTTAACAGAAACTCAATTGACCGATGGTATGTTTTGGCTAACGACTGAAGCTGGCTGAGCTTAGGTTCGCGATGGCCATTCTCGAAATCCGAAACGGATGACTCGACTATACCGGTGGCATCTCTCACCTGGGCCAGCGTGAGTCCAGCACGTTCACGCGCGTATTTCAGTCTCTCTGATAAAGCCATCCACGGCCCTCCTCCCATTGGGATTTAGCAATATGCTAATGTATTATACCACATTTGCTGCTGAATGCAACTATTACATTCGTCTGGACGGTGTCAAATAGTTGTGGAGATTTGGCTTGACCTTTTTCTCCAGTTGCGCATCCGTTTAGTTTTTGCTCCAGTTGTCTTTAGGCAGCGAGCCTAGTGATTTGAGAATTATAGATATTGGCGTTACTTTCCCATACCTCGGGATTTCCCGTTCAAACAGCGATCGGTCCAGCTTGAAGTCGAGAAAGGATCTTACAATCTCATCAGCGTGTCTGGATAGCTCACTGGCTTGTTTTCCTCTATGTATGAAGTTTTCTCTTGTCACTACACCACCGTTTTTAATATAAACCCTAAGAGAGGCCATTGCATTCACACCCGCTTCGCTCCAGCCCATAGGATTGCGGCTCAGTCTCTGAGAAAGAACGTGGCTGACCTGCGCCTCAGTGCAACTGCCGATAACATCACCTTTTAGACGAGTTAAAATACCATCCCACTGATTAAGCACATATTTCAAGTCTTCCTTGAGCCGTTTCTTCTTTGAACAATCCTTGCAATCGCGAATTAGAGCTCGTCCCAACAGCTCAAAGTCTTCGCGCCTGTTAGCTTCCAATAGAGCATAAACGCAATCAGAACCCGCCGCCGATATTAATGACATCAGCCTCTTGCGCAAGTGAAAACCATCCAACGCAAAGCGAGCATCACAGAATGTATCCAAACCTCTCTTTATCCAACCCGCTCCGTCACCGTGAATAACGACTCGCTCGACGCTTCCAAGGTCATAAGTCTTATCGGCATACGCATAAACACGACTCCACAACGACTCAACATCAGAAATATCAGAGGTGAAATGAACACGATGTATTAACTCGCGCCGATCCTTGCCCACACCTTTCAAACCCTCAGCTATAGTTACCAAAGGAACGATTTTTCTCCGACCATCCTGCAAGCTGACATGATCCTCATCGGCAAAGATGTGAAGCTCGGATACTTCACTGCGCATGTCAGGAAATAGTTCCGGCAAATCTACGCAGCGGACCTTGTTGCATACGCTCTGAGCGCTAAGGTCGCCACCAGTTACCTCATCAGAACTGGATCGCATAGAGACTTTGGCAGCTTTGCCCACGAGAGCGGCGCATACGCCAGGGCTTATTCGCTGCCCAGAAGATACGCCGATTATAGTATCCACAGGATAACAATAACAGTCATTAATCTCGTCTGAGTAGTAGCTGCGATTGTATTTGAGCCAACCTAATTCAGTCAGATATTCACGCTTGCGATCCCGCTGCTTGACCTTCAAACCCAATTCCTTGCGCTTTGATTTAGCTTCAAACAACGAAGCATCAAGCTTACTGATTAAGACCGATACAAGCTGTTTAGCAGCGGAATTACTCGCCTTTGACAACTCACAACAAGTAACATCTATATCAGATAAACCTTGTTCACCAATAATTGACTGCCACTCACTAACCAATTCCAAAACCGTTTGATGTATAATAGCTTCCATAGAGACCTTCTTTCATTAGTTTTCTCCAACCTTATTTTAATGAAAAAGGTCTCTTACTCATATACTGAAAACTCCACATTTATTTTACGCGGCCATTCTCAGTTGTATATGCAGAGCGATTATGTCCC